>OGHB01000629.1_pt1 | contig 18799 bp, 19 predicted proteins | sample 1571451 | NCBI WGS metagenome assembly OGHB01 (sample SAMEA2582071, study PRJEB24529) | metagenome | biome: Human gut stool | place: China | collected 2011
GTCATAGAAGTCTTTGCTACTCCAGCTATCAGGTGGTTGGTGGGAATTGTTTCTATAAAAAATAAAAGGCTAAAAAAGGCGGATTTAAACGCATTACATTAAACCTCATATACATTCCCATCGCCTTGTGATATGATAATCATATCAGCCAAACATACAGGCAGAGGACACCTACTGTCCATACCTTATTGATAGGTACTCTCGGAGTCTTTCCTGCAAATCATCTCACAACATTAAGCACAGAAAGCTTCCGGGAGTCCATTAATTGCAAATGGAGGAAATTATGAGAAAATCAATTTATACCTTGATGGTTTCCACTCTCATCGCAGCCGCCAGCATGACCGCCTGCTCCAGCCAGCCGTCTGAAACAACCACGGCTGAAACAACTGCCGCTGAATCCACACAGGAAAACGATACATCAGCAGAAAGCAGCGATGCCAGCGAAACAACTACTGCCGGAGAAAAAGAAACCGCCCAGACAACGGATGCAGATTATGCAGAAGACGAGACTCTGAGCGAAAAAGAAATCACAGAACTTTACCGTGGTTTTGCCAGATCCCTTCAAAGCATCATCGCCAATAAAAATATGAACGATTTAGCCGAGCTGCTTGTCTATCCGTCCTACATCGGCATCGATGACGGGATTGTCGTAAATAACAGAACTGAATTTATGGCTCTCGACGCAGACAAGGTATTTACCGACGCGCTGATTGAGGCAGTCAAGACAGCCGATGTTTCTTCCACCGAACTGACCAAGGCAGGTTTCATCGTAGGCGATCCATCCGGTAAACCGGCAGTTACCTTTGGTCTGGACAAAGAGGGATCTATCGGTATCACAGGTATTAACTACTAATCAGATATAAAATAGTGAAAAAGAGCGCCGCAACACTCACAAACCGGCTTTCCATTTCTGGTAAAACCGCTCCATGAGTGCCGCAGCGCTCTTTTCTACGTTACAGCCAGACAACTGCATCCATCAATCCGGCTGACTGCTTCTTCTACATTATCCTTCAATCGCAATATATTTTTTCTGCTCGACTTCCGGTTTTGCTTCTTTCTTCGGAACAAAAATCTTCAAAATACCATGCTTAAATTCCGCCTTGATATCTTCCTCTGTTATATCATCACCGACATAGAAGCTTCTCGCACAGGAACCTGCGTAACGCTCTCTGCGGATGTAACGACCGGACTTTTTCTCCTTCTCGTCCTCATCCAGTCCCTTCGCAGCTTGAATCGTCAGATTACCATCTTCCAGGGAAATCGAAATCTCTTCTTTCTTAAATCCCGGCAGATCCATCTCCAGCTCATAGCCGTCTTCCATTTCCTTGATATCGGTCTTCATCAGGTTCTGTCCATGGCGTCCATACAGCTTTTTCTCTATCTTCTGTCCGGCGTTATCATCATAAAACGGAAAATCATTAAAGAAATCATCAAACAAATTTTCTCCAAAAATACTCGGCATTAACATAAGTCATCTCTCCTTTTTTCAGCTTACTAGCTGTTCATTATGTTTATAACCAACATTTTCGGAACCGGGACGGTCTGGGAACATTCCCGGAAGCGCTCAACTCTTTCTTTTCGCTTCCTCTTTGTTCCTCTTCCTTCGTTCTGGCTATGTTATAGCACTTCTTATTAGCACTGTCAAGAGGTGAGTGCTATTTTTTTGTGAAGAATTTGTGAACGCTACGAGCCATGCACATTTACGTGAAAGAGCCATCTTTCAAGCTTGCTTGATAAAGATGGCTCTTTCATGGAAATGTATAGGGCGACAGCCCTACAGCAAGGGAAGTCTTTCCCGAGCTGTGCATGGCGTATGCCACTACTTCACAGAAATTTTTCACTTGCTTTCGCACTTAATTTTCTTGATTTGACCACATTTTTACGATAAATCTGACACTGCTTTACAATACCAGACAAAATGACTAATGCCCCGGAAAGCCTGTAAAACAGGCACAAACCATTTTCACAACCCAATTTCCATTTGACAATTCTATCCCCTTGTTGTATATTTATTTAGCATTCTAATAATTAGTTTTCTAATCAAGGAGGGACTATGAAGGAAACGCTCCACTATCTTTTGATGTTCGATCACCTGATGGTACAGAAGGCACTTCTCTCCAGTGTGAAAGATACGGGACTGACGCCCGGACAGCCTAAAATACTGGATTACCTGCTCCACCACGACGGGGCGATACAGAAAGAGATTGCCATTTTCTGCCACATCGAACCGGCATCTTTAACCACCATTTTGAACGGTATGGAAAACAAAGGGTATATTGAACGGAAAACCATTGATAACAACCGCCGCTCGCTTCATGTATATCTCACGGAAACGGGAAAAAAATATGCGGATCGGCTCAATCTTGAATTTGCCCGAATCGAATCGGATGCTTTGAAGGGATTTGATGAGAAAGACACACAGCAATTATATGATTTGCTCAACCGCGTATATCAAAACATGATAAACATTCAAAAGAAAGAAGGCACAGACAAATGAAACATTTAAAAGTAAGAATCCCCATGTATTTTATCGGATTGTTCATAATGACGATCGGTGTCGCACTTTCCGTAAAATCAAATCTCGGCGTTTCTCCCGTCAGCTCCATTCCTTATACGATCACCTGCGTCTGGGGCATCGAAATGGGAAAAGCCACCATTCTTTTCCACATTGTGCTGGTACTGCTCCAGATTTTGCTGCTGAGAAAAAAATTTAAGCCGTCCCAGTTATTGCAAGTTCTGGTCGGTATCGTATTCGGTTATTTCACGACCTTCTGTAATTATATGGTATCTTTTCTCCCGTCGCCGGAGAATATGGGAATCCGTATTTTCATGTTACTCCTCAGCACGGCTGTGATTGCCTTCGGTATCTTTTTATATCTGCCAGCTGACCTGATTCCGCTTGCTGGCGAGGGATGTATGCAGGCAGTTTCTTCGGTCACACAGATTGAATTTTCTAAGGTGAAAATCTGTTTTGACTGTACCATGGTTATCGTATCTGCGATCACCTGCCTGACTCTTTTACATAGTCTCGGAAGTGTGGGACTCGGTACCGTTGTCGCCGCCATTCTGGTTGGCGTGATCGTCGGTATCATCAACCGGGCATTTGGAAAACAGCGTGATCAGCTGCTTGGAAAAACAGAGGATGTGACACCTGCCACTGAATCTATCGCGGCACCTGCCTCCAATTATGTCATCACCATCTCCCGTGAATTTGGAAGCGGCGGTCGTGAGATCGGAAAACTGCTCGCAAAACAGCTTGGTTTCCGCTATTACGATTCCGAACTGATCAAGCTCGCGGCTGAAAAAAGCGGTTACACGCCGGAATATGTCCAACAAAATGAGCAGGCTTTAAAAAATCCGGTTCTTCACGATTTCTTTGCATGGTATGCCCAGCCGCTGGAGGAATCCGCTCTTCCGAAGGTCGATCAGCTGTTCCAGAGGGAATCTGAACTGATCCGCGAACTTGCAGGAAAGGAATCCTGTATTATCGTTGGCCGTCTGGCAAATTATGTGTTAAAAGATCTGCCGGCTGCCTACCATGTATTTATCAGTGCAGATGCCGCCTCGGAAGCTGCCAGAGTCTCCGCGCGCGACCACATTTCCCTGGAAGCTGCTGCCGCTAAAATCAAAAAAGTAAATCATGAGCGCTCCGTTCACTGCAGACATTTTACGCAGACTGACTGGGGCAATATCAAGAACTACGATTTATGTATCAAATCCAACGACTACGGCGCACCTGAAACAGCCCAGATTATTGCAGATCTGTTCCGGAAGAAAATGCATCTTTAATCGTATTCTTATTTCAAAGAAACTTCCTTAACCGTGTTCTCATCCGATTCTTTCCATACACAGCACAACCGAGACACTTTGCATCTCTGTTTTATCAGGGATTGCAGTTCTTACATGGTTCATATCCATCTGCAATCACTTCATCGCGCGTACCGGTAAATTCCTGCCGGTTTGCCGCCTTCATCTGAGTGGCAGATGTGCAGCTTGGAAGGTGAAATTTCTTCGAGTTGGTATTGAGAATGTAGGTCTGAACCGTCGCGCTGCTTCCAGAGTATCCAGCGCCGCCTCCAGACGAACCAGCCGCTCCTGCGTCAGCCGATTGATTCTGGCTGCTGCCATTTCCAGCCGTTCCCTGTCCGGCTGTGCTTCCCGCACTTCCAGAACCGTCCGCCCAGCTTTCTCCTGTCGCATAATCGATCGCAATACCCGGCTGGACATTATAGACGTACACGCAGAACAGCACTCCCTCGCCCTGATCCTCGACGGATTCCGCCTCCATCAGGACGCCGGAGGCAACCAGATTATTGCCCTCAAAAACCGGCGTTACGCGGTACATGACATGGTTTCCGGTTTCTTTCACATAATCGGCTGTCAGATTTTCAAATGGCAGCATTCCCTGTACGTTCAGATAGCGGGTTCCGGTAATCAGGTTTTTGACATTGGCATTCTCCGCCGTAAGCTGGTAGCCGATCAGATGACAGCGGTTATAGAGATACTTTCCATCCACATTGTCATACTTCGCCGTATGCCAGCCCGCCGGCTTGACTTCCCCGATCGAGCCGCGCTTCTCCGTCGGCATCGTGTCCTGCGAAACCGAAGCATATGCCACGCCGCAGCGCCCCAGGCTGTCCAGATCACTGTAACTCTCAAATGATACATCCGTCAGGTCCGCATCGGTAAAATACGGCACATTTCCATTGACTGCCACATACGGCTGACCGGAATATGCCGGTACATCCGCCAGATTAAATGACGTTCCCGAAGCAGAAGATACACGGTTTCCACCATTTTCTGACGATGACACCACCTGCGAATCTCCGTCCGCACTTTCCGCCTGATTTTCCTCCGCGCTGACACTTCCGTTTCCATTCAGACTTTCCTCTGGAATCTCCTGCGCGCACGCTGAAACAGACAGCATCGCCGCTGCAGCCAGCCCCAGAAGCCACATTTTCAATTTTCTCATATGAATTTCTGCCTTTCCGTTTAAGCCTATCCCTTTCAGAGCCATGTAGATTTGCGCGTTCTGGCGCCTGATTTTCAGGTGCAGAACCGGCTCTTTTTTATATTTGACTTGTTTTTTATGTTTTTCTTACTCTTTTATATTGTACTTACTTTTTATGCATATTTTTTACCTGCGCACATACCGCTCTTCTGTGATTTTCTCATGCGAGGAACCCGCATATTCCTGCGTTTCTGCCAGCTTCCAGCTGCCCAGATCCATCTTAAAATACATATCTGCCGGATAATCCCGGTTCCAATGACAAAGAATCACTTCTTCGATCCGGCTCTCATACGGAACAACATCCTTGTCCTCGACAAAACAGTACTCTCCCGGCCCCGCCTTTTCCAAAAACGCTTCATCTGCCTGAATCTGCCCGGATTGCCCCAGTTGCCCGGATTGTTCCTGTTCTTTCGGCATATTTCCATTCACCTGTAAAAACTGTTTCTGGCTGTATGCATTCATCCACAGTTTTTTCCCACCTGTCAGCTCCAGAATACGCTTTCTAAGCACGCGGTCCTGGCTCTGCCGTCTGTGATTGAACATCATGCCGTTCTGATTATCCACACATACAATTATCTTCATCTCTCTTTTTCTCCCTTTTTCTATCTGCTGTACGCTTCATGTTTCCCAAGGAATCAAAGCAAGCGTCAGCTCCTCCATCCAGGTCCGCAGATTGGGACGCCTGACTGCCAGCGTGTTGACAATCACCGATCGTACACGCACCGGCATCGTTTCTCCTTCTTTTACCAGCCTGCTCACATCGTTTATGACATAAAAATTGCCATTCTCATATCCCAGATACATCATCACATGTCCCGGAAAATATAGAAGTGTGCCCGGTTCTAATGCTCTTAAAATCTGCTCTTTTTCTGAGCAGCACCGCCCTGCCAGCTCTATTTTTCTAACTGGCATCTGCAGCTGACCGGTCGTATTGCGAGGCAGGATCCATCCAAAACAGCGGTACACTTCCCGGATATAGGAAGAACAATCCCGGCTTTCCAGCATCCCGCCCCAGCCGTAACGATCTCCCAGGCACTTGAATGCCTGTTTAAGAATCCCACCGGTTGTCAGATTCAAATACCCCACTGATACATCCCGGCTCATCGGAATCAGTCCTTTTTGCCGGAAGAAACTGCCATCCGGGGCGCGGCATGGAAGCCAGACGATGTAATTATTCCAAGACAGTCTGTTCTGTACTCTCTGTTCTGCCTGTGCTTCTGTTGTCTCTATTACCGCTCCTATCCCTTTTTTTCTGTTTGTTTCTATTGTTTCTTTTATCTCTGGGATTCCTTCTTCCACGCACAATTCCAACACCGTCCCCATCCGAAGCCGGTATGCACTGGTTCCCGGATAGACTGCACTTGCTTCCAGCCAGACCATATCCCCTGTCACTACTAACGGATGGATCGGAAATGCCGCCATCAGCCATTCCGCCCGGTTCCGACAGACTGCCACCGACTCTGCCGATATCCAGCCCTCGCTGCATTCATTCTGGACATACAGATAACCCTCCTCCTGCACCGAACCCAAAATCAAAAGCGGTTCCCCGACCATACAGAGACAAAGTGCTGCCTCATCCCACTCCGGATCGGATGGATCCTCCTCATCAGCTAAAAAAGTCTCCATCGGAAACTGTTTGATCAACCCCTGTGAAGTCGCGATTCCATATTTGATATGAACATTTTTATCCACGGAATTTTGAGCATCACGCACAGTCCAATTTATCCCCTGTATCCCAAATGATAAGAAATTTCCACACCATTTATCATAAACAACTCTCTCTTCTTTGGCAAAGGCTTCCTTTTTCAAATCATGCATTTCCGTTCCATATGTCCGTAAAATCCGTGCATTCAAATTTTCAATTTCTTCCGGCGTCATTTTTACTGATTCTGACACATTTTCTATATCGATCCAATGCTCTGCCTGGCATTGTTCCTTCGAAACATCTGGTGCGAATGATAAAAAAGACGATCTCATATGAACTGATCCAAAACAGCCTGCTTAATTTTCGTATCTTTTATATGATGCATCTTCCTTTTTTATACACAATAAGGAATCGGCAGCACCCCAGCTGGCGTCTCGTCGTTTCCGAAAGTGCCCCCAGCTGACTGACCAGCAAATCCATCAGATCCTCGCCGTCCATGACATATCCACTCTAACTCACATTACTGATACTCAATCACATACCAAATCCAGAACTACCTCTTGCGTCTCACATTCCCACAAAAGGCATCTGCTTCCACGATTGAGTCCCCAGATTTAGTAATTCTCCGCATGAACCTCGAAATAAGCCTGCGGATGTGCGCATACCGGACAGACTTCCGGTGCTTTCTCGCCTACTACGATATGACCGCAGTTGCGGCATTCCCATACCTTCACTTCGCTCTTCTTAAATACTTCCTGTGCTTCCACATTGTGAAGCAGGGCACGGTAGCGCTCTTCATGGTGCTTTTCAATCTCCGCTACCATACGGAATTTCGCTGCCAGTTCCGGGAATCCTTCTTCCTCAGCCGTCTTGGCAAATCCATCATACATATCTGTCCACTCATAGTTCTCGCCGTCTGCAGCAGATGCCAGATTCTCTGCGGTATTTCCCAGACCGTCTAATTCCTTAAACCACATCTTTGCGTGTTCTTTCTCATTGTCTGCGGTCTTTAAAAAAAGGGCGGAAATCTGCTCAAATCCCTCTTTTTTTGCCTTGGATGCAAAATAGGTATACTTATTTCTTGCCTGTGATTCACCGGAAAAAGCCTCCCTCAGGTTCTTTTCCGTCTGGGTTCCTGCATATTTATTAGCCATTGCGTTGTCCTCCTTTTAATTGCATGAAAACAGATCATCTTTTCTTTCTATTATATCACGATTGAATGTTTTTAATATGTTTTTCAAAAGCATTTTTTTCCAACATCCAGACAATCATTATCATCGGCTAAGCCGGTGTTTTGTTTTTCGCCCTATAAGAGCTCTTTTCCTGTGCTGGAGCCTAAAGACTCATCGAAAGGTTCGTCAGCCACAACATCAATTACTTATTAAACGCTTCTGCTGTATTTGGCAGGCTTGTCACAAGAATCATACTTGCCACAAGCATCGCCGCTATTTTCTTTCTTCGTTTTATCATTGTCTGCCCCCGTTCTTTTTCCGGTGTTATCCTAATTATTATATGTTGTGTAAATCGTGTTTTTGGTGAAATTCATGCGTATCTTCCTTTGTCTCTTGAAAATCCGGTGTTTTTCTATCAGCACAAAAAAAGCAGCAGGATTCCTCCCGCTGCTTTAAAATCTATTTATTTTTTCGTGTGCTTATACGAATTTTCTGCATTCCCTACCGCGCAAACGCCGAAATCATTATGGCTTACAATGTTGGAGCCGATGCCACCCTGTTCTCTATCCATTCCAGTAACATGATTATAAATCAGTTTTCCGTATGGGAAACTACTCATGCGCCAACTATGGCCGATGCCGATTTCCCAATCGTTATATTTACTTAGATCCACATGATTTGGATCCGGCACATTTACGCTACTTGCGGTATACAGGCATTCTTCGCAGTGCGTTACTTCACGGCCATCAATTTCGAGCACACCCCGCTTATTTACATAATATCCATCCGGTGTCACGGTATCTGCAAGAAGATAGCCTTCATCATTCAGCGCAACCGCTTCTACGTCCGTATTGTCGTAGCCTAAATAATACCATCCGCCATGTGTATGGCTCCAACGTGGAGCGCCAACAGCATCTATCATGTAAATGTTGGTGACGCCATTGTTCCACTCCGGTTTTGAAGTGTCAATTAATTTTCCAATCGCTTCATTCCTTATTTCTGCGTTTCTTCCACGATACAGATAATCAATGATCTCCTTTGACGATGGTCTATTGGTATTTGCTGTACCTGTAGCCTGTGCTGCCGCAGCGCCTATGGTCTGTACGACACCATTTATGGTCCACTGACCATCGGCATTTACATCATATCCATCCGGGGTCTTTCCATTCGTCACGATGTAGCCATTCGGAGTGAAATAGTAGCACTCTGAAATTCCATCCTTGTTTCCATCAATCCACTGCCAGCCATTGTGATACCAGGTTGTTCCTGTGGAATTTGTTCCGTACCACCATCCTGTTTCATTCTTCTGCCATCCGATCGGGTTATCTGCAAACACCGGAACAACCATGATGAGTGATAATGTAAGCGCAGATAACGCGATTAACTTCTTTCGTAACTTCATCGATTTCTCCTTTTTACTGCTTCTTTACATTCTCATAGCCATTCTCAGTCTCTACGACCATTACACCAGGCGCCGAGAAATAAATATATGAATTGCTACTGATGGCGGTTTTATTCGAACTTATGCACTCAAACACGGTGTAGCCCATCTCATTCACACCTGCATAATGGTACGTATCCGTGACTCCGCCAAATCCCGGAAGCCACTCGGTATCTGTCAGCGTCTTGGTTGCCGGATCATACACGATCTTCATTGAAAACGAGTAAGTGCCAATATTGTATGCATAGGTTCCGCTATAGACATCAGTTGCCGGAGCCTGTGAATTTGCAACCGTGCCGTTTGACGTATTTGTCGTTACGGGTTCTGTGCTTACATTCTTCGTCTTTACGGCTCCTCCTTCCGTCCATGCCCCATCACCGTTTACTACGTATCCATCCGGGGTTGTGGCATTTGAAAGCATATAGCCGCTGCCATCAAAGTAATAGCATTCTGCAATGCCATCTTTATTGCCATCGATCCACTGCCACTGTGACTTTGGGTAAGTGCCATTATCCTCCTGCCACCACCAGCCTTTTGAATTCTGCTGCCACTGACCGGCGAGTGCAGTCGTTGCTGTGCCCATCATCATAGCTACAATCATTGCAGATGCGATTAGCTTCTTTCTTATCTTCATATTCATCTCTCCTTTTTTTTGAGTATTTTGTTTTTCTTATAATCTTATTATCTCACAAGCGGATAATGGTTTAAAGGGCAATTTGTTTTTCAGATACGTATTTTTGAGAAAATTACAAAGTGATCGCACGATCATCACAAGCCTCAATATCTCACAGTTTTTCACTGATTGCACAGCACCGTTTCTTACAGAAGGTAATACCATACAGCCGGATGTCCTTCCGATCATCATTCAGAAGATATTCCTGATAACGGCGATCCCTGATCTGATCAATAGCCTTTTGACAAGTCATCTTCATATCGTCAAAGTTTTTTGTATATTTTAGTTCTGCGACGATTCCCGCATCTGGATCGTCCGTTTCTACGATGATATCCGCAAATCCTTCTCCGGCTTCAACGTTTGACTTTACAAGCCAGTCTGCGTTTCCGGTAAGGATCCCGACGAGAAGGTTATGATAAGAGCTTTCTTTTTCTTCTTTCCTTGCCTTTGTATCAAATACGCTGATGGAATTACTGAGTACGCGGTTTAAATACTGCTCGACACCTTCGGTATCTCCTTCTTCAAAAGCCTTCCAGAATGCTGTTAGACGCTCCGTGTTACTGAAGATCGACTTTTTAAACCACTCGTTAATCTGAAGACGAAAGACTTCTCGTACTTCCCGGTTTGGAATAATCAGCCGATAAGCTCCGTCTTCATTTCTTCCACTCTGCGTCAAATACCCGGTCGTAAAAAGAACGCTCCAGAGATTTTCGATGCTCTGATCGACCTCTTCATACGTGAGATCCAGGCGAAGCTCCTTTTCGATGGCTTCACCGTTGATCAGGCGCTCAATTTCATTCTTCGTCGTTTTATTTGCTTTATCGATAAAACGCTTTACGAGGTCATTTCCGCTTGTGTTGATCCAGTACGCTTCCGGCTTTGCCTCTTTGTCATCCTTCGCGCGGTCCACAAAATTTATTACATCCCATGGACAGTATACATCTGCATTTCCGAATCTGTATCCATCGTACCACTCCTTCACTTCTTCGAAGCGATCCTCCAGATGATAATCTAAAAGCAGTTTCCGTACTTCCGTATCTGTAAAACCGAACTGTTCGTCAAAACGCGTATCCGTGATCGACAGGATCTTGAAATTGTTGAGGCCCGTAAAGATACTTTCTTTCGAAACACGAAGGCAGCCGGTCAGCACTGCGAATGAAAGCGAATCGTTTGTTTTTAATGCTTCACCTAACAGTCCGCGAATAAAGTGAACCATTTCTTTGTAATATCCATGCTGAAATGCTTTATCCAGCGGGACATCGTACTCATCGATGAGAATGACTGTTTTTTTACCATAATGCTTATATAAAAGAGCCGACAGCATCTTTATAGAAGAAGATACAATGTCGGAATCTTCTTCCTGGACTGTCATATCTAAAAGTCGGCAATAATTCTTTTTATCTATATCCAGAAGTCGCTCGCTGTTTTTCAGATCATAAAATCTTTCAGCTTCCCGTTTGATCAGTTGAATACATTTACGTTTTGCTTCTGAAAAACTCAATCCCTCCACGTCCTTTAAAGAAAGAAAGATAACCGGATATTGCCCCTGATGCTGCTCGCACAGTTCCTTATTCTCAGAAACATACAGCCCATCAAACAGTGATGTATCCGTTCCAATCTCAAAAAAGCTCTTCAGCATACTCATGTTGAGGGTCTTTCCGAATCGGCGTGGGCGTGTGAAAAGATTCACTTCACCCCAATTTAAAAATAACTGTTCGATTAATTTTGTTTTGTCGATATAGTAAAAACCATTTCGACGTATCTTTTCGAATCCATCAATTCCAACCGGAAGTTTTAATTTTTTTTCCATAAAATCCTCCCGCTTTTACTTTTTTAGAACTTCTGTTTTCTTTTATTGTCTCACATTTTTTATAAAAAAGAAAGAGAAAGAAAAGAACATATGCAAAAACGCCGGATAAGAATCGTCGTCTTACCCGGCATTTTTCGTTATTTCTCTTCTTTGAATCTCTCGAAGCCCTTCTTGTCTTCCGATGTCACACCTCTCTTATAGAAGTATTGGCAGGTCTTACAGTTTTCCGCTTCCCTTACGCCTCATCAATCGCATGCCCGATATCATGGCGCATATATTTGTTAGCAAAATCGATCCACTCGGTCGCCTTGTATGCATTGGCGCGCGCCTCTTTCAGGTCTTTGCCCTTTGCAGTAACGCCCAGCACTCGACCGCCGTTTGTCACGATGTCGCCGTCCTCATCAAACTTCGTGCCCGCGTGGAATACATAGTAACCGTCCGTGTCTTTGAATTTCTCCAGACCGTGAATCTTGAAACCCTTTTCATATTTCACCGGATAACCATCCGACGCCAGAACAACACAAACTGCCGCATTGTCCTCAAATTCCAGCTGGATCTGATCCAGGGTTCCGTCGATACATGCCTCAAAGACTTCCACGATATCGTTCTTCATGCGCGGCAGGACAACCTGTGTCTCCGGATCGCCGAAACGCGCATTGTATTCCAGCACCTTCGGACCATCTTCGGTCAGCATCAGACCGAAGAAAATGATGCCCTTAAAGCTACGTCCTTCCTTCTTCATCGCGTCAACCGACGGCTGATAGATGTACTTTTTGCAGAATTCGTCTACTTCTTTTGTGTAGAACGGGCTTGGCGAGAAGGTTCCCATACCGCCTGTATTTAAGCCCTGATCGCCGTCCAGCGCCCGCTTGTGATCCTGGGAGGAGGTCATAATGCGGATCGTATCGCCATCGACGAAGGAAAGGACAGAAACCTCGCGTCCTGTCATGAACTCCTCGATGACCATCTGATTGCCGGCAGAACCAAACTTCTTGTCCTCCATGATCTCCTTGACGCCTGCCTCTGCTTCCTCTAAAGTATTGCAGATCAGAACACCTTTTCCAAGTGCCAGACCATCTGCTTTCAAAACGATCGGCATCTTAGCGGTCTGTAAGTATTCCAGCGCCTTGTGCGGATCGGTAAAAGTCTCATAGGCTGCGGTCGGAATGTTGTATTTCTTCATCAGGTCCTTGGAAAATGCCTTCGATCCTTCCAGAATCGCCGCATTTTTTCTCGGTCCAAACACCCGCAGTCCCTGTGCCTCGAACACATCCACGATACCGCCAACCAGCGGATCGTCCATGCCAATCACGGTCAGATCAACCTCATGCTCTTTCGCAAATGCCGCCAGCTTATCAAATTCCATTGCACTGATCGGCACACACTCTGCATACTCTGCGATTCCCGCATTGCCCGGTGCACAATAAATTTTATCTACCTTCGGACTCTGAGCCACTTTCCATGCGATCGCATGCTCACGTCCGCCGCTGCCAACGATTAAAACTTTCATGTTCTTCTCCTTATATTCTTCCGTTTGCAATCGCATCGATCGCCTGCGGAAGCAGTACCCACTCTGCCTGTTCCATCACGCGCTGCTGCAGCGTCTTCGGCGTATCATCCGGCTGCACCTCTACGGCTTTCTGGAAGAGGATCGGACCGGTATCGGTTCCCTCATCCACATAGTGAACCGTCGCGCCCGTCACCTTGACGCCGCGCGCCAGTGCCGCCTCATGCACCTTCAGTCCATAATAGCCGACGCCACAGAAGGACGGAATCAGGGACGGGTGGATATTGATAATTTTATTTCTGTATGCCTCGATCATCGCCGCCGGAATCTTCACAAGAAATCCAGCCAGAACGATGAGATCCGGCTTACACGCCTTGACGGTCTCTAAAAGCGCCTCATCGAATACATCTCGCGTCTCATACGCCTTCGGAGTCACAACAAACGCCGGGACACCGTGTTTTTTCGCGCGCTCAATCGCATAAACGCCCTCATTGTTGCTGATAACCGCCACAACTTCTGCGTTCGTGATCTTGCCGTTATCAACCGCATCCAGGATTGCCTGCAGATTTGTACCGCCGCCAGACACCATTACAACGACTCTTAGCATAATGTTACTCCCTTTTCTCCCGCCTCAATGGAACCGATAATGTACGGTGTATCGCCCGCGGACTTCATTGCCTCCATCGCACGGTCTGCATCAGCCGCATCGACTGCTACGACCATGCCGATACCCATGTTGTAGGTATTGTACATCATATGCTCCTCGATATCGCCTTTCTTCGCCAGCATACCGAAGATCGGCGGAATCTGATAGCTGTCTTTCTTGATGACTGCGCGGACACCGTCTTTCAGCATACGCGGAACATTCTCATAGAAGCCGCCGCCTGTGATATGGCTGCACGCTTTCACAGTCACGCCTGCATTCTTCACTGCTTTCAGCGCCTTTACATAGATACGGGTCGGTGCCAGAAGTGCCTCGCCAAGCGTGGTTCCCAACTCCTCATAGTAGGTCTCCAATCCCTCTTTGTTGAGTTCCTTCTCAAATACCTTGCGGACCAGGGAGAAACCATTGCTGTGAACGCCGGTGGATGCCATACCGATCAGTACATCACCCGGTTTCAGGTTTTCGCCGGTAATCATGTCTTTTTTATCAACCACACCGACAGCAAAACCAGCCAGATCATAATCTTCCTCCGGCATCAGTCCCGGATGCTCGGCTGTCTCGCCGCCGATCAGAGCTGCCTCCGACTGTAAGCAGCCTTCTGCAACGCCTTTTACGATATCCGCGATCTTTTCCGGATAGTTCTTGCCGCAGGCAATATAGTCCAGGAAAAACAGCGGCTCGCCACCTGCACATGCAATGTCGTTGACACACATCGCAACTGCATCGATACCGATCGTGTCATGCTTGTCCATGATGATCGACAGCTTTACCTTTGTGCCGCAGCCGTCCGTACCAGACAAGAGAACCGGCTCTTCCATCTCTTTAATCTTTGCCAGGGAGAATGCACCGGCAAAGCCGCCCAGACCTCCCAGCACCTCCTCGCGCATCGTTTTCTTTACATGCTCTTTCATCAGTTCTACTGACTTATAACCAGCCTCAATATCTACTCCGGAATTCTTGTAATCCATGGTTTTCCTCCGTATGTCCTTGTTTATATTTTTTGTTTTTATTTCTGTGCCAGATACTCTTTATGTCCCAGCTTCTGTAATTTCTCATCCTTACCGGCTACTTCATTCTTCATCTCCTCGGAGTATGCCTTTAATTTCGCTAACAGCTCCGGATCAGAAGTTGCCAGAATCTTGGCTGCCAGAATACCCGCGTTCTTACCGCCGTTGATCGCTACCGTCGCAACCGGAATACCGGACGGCATCTGTACGATCGAATACAGAGAATCAACTCCGCCTAAATCCGAGGTTTTCATCGGAATACCGATCACCGGCATCGGAAACAGTGCCGCGCACATACCCGGCAGATGCGCTGCCTTACCAGCACCTGCAATGATAACCTTAAAGCCTTTCTCCTCAGCGGATTTTGCATAGTTAAAAAAGATGTCTGGCTCACGGTGTGCAGAAATGATTGTCATTTCATAATCAATCCCCATCTTGTCCAGAAAATCTGCTGCCTGTGCCATGATCGGCATGTCCGAATCGCTTCCCATTACAATTCCTACTTTTGCCATCGTTCATTCTCCTTTTCTCTGCATTGTATTTATTAGTTCTACTTATAAGTAATTTGAATAAAAACAGCCTTACTTATTAGTAATGATACTAGGTTTTTGATCGCAAGTCAATAGGGTTTCGAGAATCCTTCAAAAAATACTATGAGATTGCAGCCTCCTTGCTTTTATGTTATCCTTATTGGCATCACAATGATTACAAAGAGGTTCCCTAAATGAAACGGACATTATCATACACTATTACAAATAAAAACAAAGCTGACACCATCGGCGCCTTCCTCCACGATGCCGGATATTCCCGCCGCATCCTCATCGAGCTCAAACAGAACCCTGAGCAGATCTGCCTGAACGGAACACCGTCCTGGCTGAACAAACCGCTTCAGATCGGAGACACCCTGACGCTCTTTCTCCCGGACGAACCCGTTTCTTCAGATATTCTTCCGGTCAATCTTCCGATCGATATAGTATATGAAGACGAAGATCTCATAATACTCAACAAAGCCACCGGAATGCCTGTCCACCCATCCCAGGGACACCATGAAAATACGCTGGCAAACGCCCTCGCGTACCGGTTTGCCTCGCGCGGCGAACATTTCGTGTTCCGTGCCGTGAACCGCTTAGACCGAGACACCACCGGTCTTCTGCTGATCGCCAAACATAAAATAAGCGGCGCATTTCTCTCCGCCATGACTGCAAAAAAAGAGATACGCCGCGAATATCTTGCGATTGTTGCCGGTAAACCAAAAGAATCCGGCACCATTGACCTGCCGATCGCCCGAAAAGATGGTTCCACCATCGAACGCTGCATCGATATGGATCATGGGGAACACGCCGTCACCCATTACCGGCGTCTCGATTACCGGGACGATCTCGGCTGCTCCCTCGTCCGGCTTCGCCTGGAAACGGGGCGCACCCACCAGATCCGGGTCCACATGAAAGCCATCGGACACCCACTTTTAGGGGATTTTCTATACAACCCGGATTACCGCTTCATCGGACGGCAGGCGCTTCACTCCTATACGGTGGCATTCCGGCATCCGATCACAGGGGAAGCAATGGAGTTTACGGCTCCGATGCCGGAGGATTTTTCCTTCTTCTATTAATACTGCTTCCGCAGTCCCTTCGGATAATGGTTTTTCAGCGTCCCGCCGCTCTTCTTGCCCCATCCGAGCGAATACCCGTCCACACTCACAAGGCACCAGCCTTTTCCGGCGTCTTCCTCAGAAAGCTGGATCGTCTCGCCGCGCAGGTATACCGCCGTCTCCGGCGCGTCGGCAGACAGGTTCACGTTCTGTTTTACCTCCGATGGATGCAGGGCAAGTGCCAGCGCGTGGGACGGCTCAAAACGGTTTTTCTTAAATTCTCCCATCTGAAGCCCCGGGCGAAGCACCCGCAGCCCCTTAAAATCGACCATCTCCTCCGGCGTCCGGTAAAGCTGATCGCCAAACATCGTCATCGTACTGTCCGCTGTCCATTTCTTCGGCTCAATAAATATCTCTTTGCAGAAATCCTCATAGACTGCCAGAAGCTTCTTGTCCTTCATCGAAGCCGGATATTTACGCTTCACGCTCTCCGGCTCGCCCGTTTTTCGAAGAAGTGCCGCATAATGGCCTTCTCCCTCGGTCCGGTGCGGCCAGATACGGACCGTTTTCTCGATTCCATCCGTCACGCCCGCCCCCCAGGCTGGAACGCCGTGCGAAAGTCCCGGATAGTCCGGCGTTTCCTCTAGCGCAAACTCTGGATGTGCCTCTAAGAAACGTCCGATCGCCTGCTCGTCCTCCTCCGGCGCAAACGTACAGGTGGAGTACACCAGCCGTCCGCCCGGTTTCAGCATCATCGCCGCATTTTCAAGAATCTCCTGCTGCCGCCCAGCACAGCGATGCACATTCTCCGGGCTCCATTCCGTGACCGCCGTCTCATCCTTGCGGAACATTCCCTCGCCGGAACACGGTGCATCCACGATGATCCCATCAAAAAATGCCGGAAAATACTTCGTCAGCCGCCCGGAATCTTCATTTGTCACAACCGCATTCCGGATTCCCATGCGCTCGATATTCTGCGAGAGAATCTTTGCACGCGCCGGATGGATCTCATTGCTCACCAGAAGTCCTTCTCCGCCCAGTCTCGCCGCCGCCTGCGTCGATTTTCCGCCCGGTGCCGCACAGAGATCCAGAATCATTTCCCCCGGCTGCGGGTTTAAAAGCGAAGCCGCAATCATCGCGCTCGGCTCCTGAATATAGTAAACGCCCGCATCGTGGTACGGATGACGCCCCGGACGATCCTCCGCCCCATAAGCGAATCCCTCCGCCGCCCACGCAACCGGATTCAGAGAAAATGGAGCCGTCTTAGCAAATTCAGCCAGATCCGCTTTCAGTCCGTTCACGCGCAGTCCCTGTGAGCGCTCCTTATCATAACTGGCGATAAACGCATCGTACTCCCTGCCAAGCATCTGTTTCATTCGTTCAGTAAATGCTGCTGGTAAATTTATCATAGTTTTGTATTATCCTTCTTAATCAAACATATAATTCATCTTTTCTAAATAATAATACTATTACATAAACAGCAATTCCGTCAACTATTTCTGCCTCTTCTTTCCAGTATCTTTTCCGCCCCATTTTCCCACACTATCCTCATGATTCGATGGATATTTACGTTCGTTCTCCTCCCTTTTTTTAGTTTCTCACTCACACGCGGAAGCAATCTGTTTTCTTCCAATTTTTCCAGTATCAGCATCGCACTGCACCGACGCGGCGAATTTTTTCTCTGGTGCCTGCTCTGCGGCGGCTTTTTCTACTCCCAACTCTCCCTGTACCGCCCCCGCCAGGCAAAATGCTGCCTGCTTCTCCTCACTGCCGCTGCCCTGCTGCCCTATACCCCGGAGCACCTCCCAGTCTGTGCTATCCTTCACACGCTTCTGGCGCTGGCGGCTGCGCTGTTATTTCTTTATAATCTGTTTTATTTAAGCTTGCAGCTCTATTTTTCGTCCCCAGCTCCTGTCCATTATTCCCAAAGAACCTCCAATACTGCCTTTTTCAGCAAATTGACTCACTCTCTGGATTCTCCTGCTACCCGTGGGCGTCTCTGCCTTCTGCTCCTCTGGATTTCATCCGTTTTCTGTCTGGACAGCTGGATTTTATCGGGAATCATCAACAGCGCCATGGAGATTTGCCTGACCTTAACCGCTGGAGTACTGTTCTGGCTGTTTTTTCCTTCATTCCGCCCTGCACTGAATCATCCGCATTCCCTTTTATGATTTTAAAACATCCCCATATCAAAATATCCACAGATCAGTGAACCGTCCGTGAGACCTGGCGCGTGATTCTGGTCAGCGAAGCTGACATATTCCATACAGAATCACTG
>OGHB01000642.1_pt1 | contig 18576 bp, 12 predicted proteins | sample 1571451 | NCBI WGS metagenome assembly OGHB01 (sample SAMEA2582071, study PRJEB24529) | metagenome | biome: Human gut stool | place: China | collected 2011
ACGTTGTCTCGGCAATAGTTGCAAAGCCTTCGACTTTAGTCGAGGGTTGTTTACCGTCTCTGCTGGGAACCGCGGTGATCGGCCGCGGAACCTGCTACAATTCGCCTTCTCCGGCAGGGCCCATAGTTCAACAGGATAGAATGGTCCCCTCCTAAGGGACAGCTCTGAGTTCGAGTCTCGGTGGGCCTGCCAGATTTTTTGTATTGCTAGAGTGTGCAAGCAAGCGATTTTTTAAGTAAATCGTTTGTTTTTTTTCTCGGCGATCCTTTTCAAAGCCTCGACGGTCTGGTCGGGGTTTTTTCGTATTCGGTTGCTGAGCACCCGTCTTCGAGTTTCGTTCGGAAAAGAAAAAAAACAATGACCTCCCTCCTTACATGATGAAGGTCAAAACCTTTCTTTCATGAAAAAAGAGGGCGTGCACGAGGCTTTTCCCGGGGCGGCCGCCATCGTCCCGGGTGACGCTCTTGCCGATTCGAACGCTCTCAGCCGCCCGACCACTGCCGGATCAATCGGGCGCGGAGCCCCGTCTTTCTCTTCAGGGCGTCGTTCGAGCGTACGGCAAGGCCCAGGGCCCGGGGCTGTCCCACGATCACGACGAGCTTCTTTCCGCGGGTTACGCCCGTGTAGACGAGGTTGCGCTTCAGCATCACGAAATGTTGCATCGAAAGCGGAATCACGACGATCGGGTACTCGCTTCCCTGAGATTTGTGGATAGTCGTCGCGTAGCAGAGGACGAGTTCGTCGAGGTCCGCGTAGTCGTAGGCAACTTCCCGTCCGTCGAAGTCGATCGTGAGCGTCTTATCCTCCTCGTTCTTTCGAACCACGAAACCGATGTCGCCGTTGTAGACCTCGCGGTCGTAGTTGTTTTCGATCTGCATCACTTTGTCGCCGATCCCGAATTTGTAGCCGAATCGCTCCACCGACTGGTCGGTTGGCGGGTTCAGGGCCTCCTGCAGAAGGAGGTTCAGGGCGCGCGCCCCCGAGCCGCTTCGGTTCATGGGGCAGAGAACCTGAATGTTGCGAATCGGATCAACTCCATAGGCCTTCGGAAGACGGCGCTTCACCAGATCCACGATTCGCTCCGCCACCTCTTCCGTCTCCTCGACCTTGACGAAGTAGCAGTCGCCGTGATCGTCCTTCGTCGGAAACTGCGGCATCTGCCCCGCGTTGATGCGGTGCGCCGCCTTGATGATCCAGGATGAAGCCGCCTGTCGGAAGACTTCCGTGAGGCGAATGACGGGAACGGTGTGGGACTCAATGAGGTCGGATAGGAACGCGCCCGGTCCCACGGACGGAAGTTGGTCGACGTCGCCTACGATCAGGACGGAGGCGGTGGACGGTACGGCCGTGAGCAGGTGGTTCGCCAACTGGATGTCGATCATGGAGCTCTCGTCGACGACCAACAGATCGCACTCCAGAGGATTTTCCTGGTTGCGTTTGAATTCCCCGTTTTCCGGATTGATTTCAAGGAGGCGATGAATGGTCTTGGCTTCCCGCCCCGAAGATTCGGAAAGACGCTTCGCCGCGCGCCCCGTTGGGGCGCAAAGCTGAATCCGTACGTGCTTGGCTTCCAGGATCGTGAGAAGCGACTTCACGAGCGTTGTTTTGCCTACGCCGGGTCCCCCGGTGATGATGCTGAACTTCGACTGCAGTGCCGTCGAAACCGCGGCGCGCTGACTGTCGGCCAATCGAATGCCGAGCTTCGTTTCGACCCAGGGTACGGCCTTCTCGGAATCGACCGCGGGCCATGGCAAGCGTCCGCGCCCGAGACGGCGCACTTCCTTGGCGACGCCCTCTTCCGCGAGATAGAGACCGATCGGATAGACGCTCCCCGGTTCCGGGAACACGTCTTCGACGACTCGTTGCGATTCGAGTTCGAAGTCGATCGCCGGTTGAATCACGTCTTCCGGAATGTCGAGAAGTTCCACCGCCTTTTGGACGAGTTCCGAGCGTGGAAGACAGCAGTGCCCGGCGTTCCCCGATGCTTCGAGGAGCGTATAGGAAATCCCGGCGCGGGCACGAAGCGGGGAATGCCGGTCGATCCCGACGTTCTTCGCAATGGTATCGGCCGACTTGAAACCGATCCCGCGGATGTCCTGCGCAAGGCGATACGGATTCTCCTGAACGACCCGGACGGCGTCGTTGCCGTAAGTCTTGTAGATGCGCACGGACTTTGATGTCGAGACGCCGTGACCGTGAAGAAAGACCATGATTTCCCGAATCACCTTTTGGCTGGCCCAGCCGGCCGTGATACGTTCGAGGCGCTTGCGCCCGATCCCCTCGATTTCCCTCAGGCGATTGGGTTCGTTCTCGATAACGGAGAAGACCTCCGTCCCGAAGGCCTGCACGAGCTTTTTGGCGAAGAAAGGCCCGATTCCCTTCACCATCCCCGAGCCCAGGTATTTTTCAATACCCGTGGCGGTCGTCGGTTGATGAATGCGAAGCCATTCTGCCTTGAACTGCCGCCCGTATTCCCGATCGACGATCCACTGACCGGAAGCCGTGGCGTATTCGCCGGGCGTGACGGAGGGCGTGTGGCCGACGAGCGTAACGAGGTCGCGTTCGCCCTTCACTTTGAGCCGCAGGACGCAGAAGCCGTTTTGTCCGTTGTGGAAGGTGACGCGCTCCACCAAACCCGCGATCTTGGCAAACGGCGCAGGAGTGCCGGCCGAGGAGGCCGAGGTTGCGCCCGCGCCGTTCGGTGAAGACGTCGGCGTCGAGGACGAGGGCTGAGCGGGACGGCGGGGCGCCGCGGAGTGGTTATCGGATATTGGGTCCGGAGGAGCGCATGGGTGAATTCTAGGACGGGGGCGCGAATGCGGCGGCGAATAAGAGGAACGTGGCATGAAGGAGATGAAAAGTCGAACGAATCGGAGCGGCAGAGCCGAGTCGGTGAGGAAATCATAGACGCCCGGGCAGATTTCCTGCAAATACGCGATTCTTCTCTAGAGCCTCGCGTGATCCCGTACCGAGGTTCTCCGATCACCAAGCATCGGGCCGAAGACTTCGCGAGGCGGAGCCGAGCGACCGGGCTGAGTGGCTCGGACGTGGCAGCTCGCGTTCGTTGGCGTTCGACGCGACCAACGCGGTCCCCCGACGTCAAAGACGAGGGGACGGCCCCCAAAAAAGTCGTAAAGAGTCACAAGATGGGGATGAAGGCGACGCCTTCACCCTACATGATGAAAGTCAAACTCTTTCATGAAAAAAAGGCCGCGAACCGAAGTTCGCGGCCACTCCAAACCCTCAAAATACTCAACCTTGGCAGAGTCGCGAAAGGACGCTGTCGTTCCTCTCGACGGGGTAACTCTACCAAAGGGCCTTCTTCAAGATATGTCGAAAATCCGAAGCACGTAACAAAGTGTTGACGGGGAAATCCGTTCTGTCTCAGGACTTTTTCTTTTGTGTGGGGACTTGGAATCCTGGAAAAGCGGTGCAGGGAGGGCAAGCCGGGAAAAGAGATTTGTTCCCGCATTTTTTGCTCGGCAGGGGAGGATTTTCATGCTTCGTTACAGAGGCTGCCGGGAGGCGCTCCGAAGGAATCTCCGATCGTATCCGTGCACGGGTCCTCGATCAAAAAAAGGGCCGTGAGCGATGTCGCCCACGGCCTTCCAAACCCTCAATAACTCAACCTAAGCTGGAGTCTCAACAGTCCGGTGTTCGTCCTTCCTGTTGACGCTACTTTATCAAAGCCTTCGGCGGAGGATATTTCGAAATGCCGTAGCCCGTAACAAAGTGTAGGAGCCGGGAAACTTTCTGCGCACAGGGAAAGCCGACGCGGGACGGACTTGTCTCACGCTCGGGGCCGTCGGTCGCAAACGAACGGTTACGATCTGGAAAAATTCGATGTGCAGGCATGGCGCAGTGTGACTCGACGAAGATGCCGAGCGGCGCATGCGGAACCAAAAAAAGGGCCGTGAGCGTATGCCCACGGCCTCTCAAACCCTCAATAACTCAACCTAAGCTGGAGTCCAACAGTCCGGTGTTTGTCCTTCCTGTTGAAGGCTACTCTAACAAAGGTCTCGGGAGGAGGTATGTCGAAATTTCCTTCCCCGTAACAAAACGTTGGGAGGCTCACAAGCCCGGATCGAACGGAATTTTCGTCTCCCCGAAGGTTTTTTGAGCGCAGCCCCGGATGCAAATCATCGGATGCGCTCCCTACGAACAGTTACGATTGACGCATTCTGTCGAGAAGATCCGCGGCGAGGCGGGCGACCGAAGAGGCCGTGACGCCCGCTTCGATGCCTTCAACCGCGCGGCCGTGGAGCCACACGGCCGAGAGCGTCGCTTCGACCATGTCGAACTTCTGCGCGAACATGGCGCCGATCATGCCGGCGAGGACGTCGCCCGTGCCCGCCGTGGCGAGCATGGCCGAACCCGTCGGATTGATCCAGGCGCGCGAACTGCGAAGCGTCGTGACGGTGCCCGGACCCTTCAGAACAACGATCGCGCCCGTCTGCACGGCGAGTTCGCGGGCGGCCGCCACGCGGTCGACGGTCACGTCCTTGACGTCGCGGCGCAGAAGGCGAGCGGCCTCCATGGCGTGCGGCGTGAGAACCGTCGGTTCCCGGCGGGAGAGAAGAAGATCCTGCAGAGGAAGATCCTCGGCGATGATGTTGAGCGCGTCGGCGTCGAGCACCAGAGCGTGCGCCGTTTCGAGCGCTTCCTTCACGCGGGCGCGGGCGGCTTCGGAGCGGCCGAGGCCCGGACCGAGAACGGTCACGTCGAACTTCGAATAGTCGGGCTTTTCGACGGCGAACATCAGGGCGGGTTCGAGCGGATCGAAGGCCGGAATGTCTTCTGCGAGGGCGTCCACCGTGACGAGCCCCGCACCCATGGTAAGGGCCGCGCGCGCGGCGAGGATCGCGGCGCCGAAGGTGCCGCGGGCGCCGCCCGTGACGACGAGGCGGCCGAAGTCGCCCTTGTGGACGTTCTGGGCGCGGCGATGGAGCACGTGCGGGAATTCGTCCTCTTCCACGACGGAGAGGGTCGAAAGAGGAATCGAGACGTCGAGTTCGAAGAGATGAATTTCGCCGGCGGCGTCGACGCCTTCCTCCATGTAAAAGCCCGCCTTGGTGGCGAGGAAGGTGAGCGTCGCGTCGGCGCGGCAGCCCGGACGCGGACCGATCCAGCGGCCCGTGTAGGGATTGAGCCCCGTGGGAACGTCAAGCGACACCTTGAGGCCGCGGCGTTCGTTGAACCAGAGGACGGCGTCGAGGTCGTCGCCCGCGACGGGCTTGGTCTGGCCCATGCCGAAGAGGCCGTCGACGACGCAGTCGGCCTTTTCCGTGAGGTAGGGATCGTCGGTCACGGCGCCGCCCGCTTCGCACCATTCGGCAAAGAAGCGCTTGGCGAGTTCGGACTTGGGCTGGCGGCCGCCGGGCAGGACGACGGTCGTTGCGAACCCGCGCTTCTTGAGTTCGAGGGCGGCGACGAGCGCGTCGCCGCCGTTGTTGCCCGGGCCCACGAGGAGCGTCACGCGCCCGCCCGCGGGAATGCGTTCGGCGATGAAGTCGGCCGCGGCCGTGCCGGCGCGCAACATGAGGGCGTCGTGGCCGAGCATGTTGCCCGCGCGCGTCTCGAGACTGCGGTATTCGTCGATCGTGAGGATGGTTTTGCTCATTCGGTTCCCCTAAGATAAAGTGCCAAGATTGTAGGACAACGGCCGCGGCGTTTGCGGCCAAATGACGGAAAGGACAACCGAGATGACCGACATTCCCGTTTTGAAGACGCTTCCCGATGCGGCGCGTGCCGACGATCCCCTGAAGGAGACGACAATTTCCGAAGAAGAAGCCTGGCGGGGCGGCTTTCTGCGCGTGATCCGCAACGAAGTGACCTTGCCCGACGGCGCGCACCGTTCGCGCGAATTTCTGCGGCACCCCGGCGCCGCGGGGATCGTGCTCCTTTTTGAGGACGACACGGTGCTTCTCGAGAGACAGTGGCGCCATCCCATGGGACGAAGCTTCTGGGAGCTTCCCGCGGGAAAGCTCGATCCGAAGGAGGCGCCGCTCGTCTGCGCCAAGCGCGAGCTTCATGAGGAAACGGGCTTTTCGGCGCGCCGCTGGACGGAGCTCGGGACGCTCCACAACGCGATCGGCTACTCGAACGAAGGGATCGTCATGTTCCTCGCCGAGGGGCCCGAGGCGGGCGAACAGGCGCTCGACGACGGCGAGTTTCTCGAACTCGTGCGCGTTCCGCGGCGCGAAGCGACGGCGATGGTCTTGGACGGCCGCATCACTGACGTAAAGACGATCATCGGCCTCGTGTGGGCGGATCGGGTGCTCTCGACGCGCGCCTGATCGAGGCTGGCCGATTGGAAATCGTTTTCTCGGCATAGGCGAAAAACGAAAAGATTTGCTATCCTTCGCTCAGGGTTTTCCTCTAGGAAATAGGCAAATTTTCAGAGAAAGAACTCTTACAGATTTGAGGCGTCCCTGTGTTTCCCAGGGGACAATGGATTCGGCGACATCAAAATAACAACAGCTTTCCTATGCGTATCTTTTCCGGGTTGCGGGTGATTCTTTTCGGCGTGCTCTGCGCGGCCGCGACGCTTGTCGCGCGCGCGGGCGAGACGGTGTATCACAGTGACGTGGTCGTGCTCGGTTCGGGCGCGGCCGGCCTTTCGGCCGCGGTCGCCGCGGCCGAAACGGGCGCGAAGGTCATGGTGCTCGAGAAGATGCCCGTGGTGGGGGGAAGTTCCGTCTTTGCGGCCGACTACGTGACGGCGATCGGAAAGCGCGCCGAGGCGGTCGCGGGAAAGGAACTCTCCGTCGAGTCGCTCTACAAGGAAATCGTTCGGAGCGGCGGCGGACGAAACGACCCCGAGCTCATTGAAAAGCTCCTTTTGATGACGGACGACGCCTACGAGTGGCTCACTTCGATGGGCGCGTCGCTGGCGCGTCCGGTTCCCGTGCGCGAAGGGGGCGAATGGGCGGGATTCCGTACCGACACGAAGGGAACGACCGTGGGCGTGGAAGTTGTCAAGGCCCTCCTGCGCAGCGCCGAAGACCGTCGCATTCCCATCGAAACGCTTGCGCCCGCTTCGGAAATCCTCATGGAAAAGGGCGCCGTCGCGGGCGTGCGCGTCACCGACATGCGCGGCGGCACCTTCATCATCCGCTCGCCCGCGGTCGTGATCGCCACGGGGAGCTACGCGGCCAATCCCGACATGGTCCGCATGCACGCCGGCAAGGAAAGCCGTCAGTACACGGCGCTCAACTTCACGACGAACGCCCCGGGCTGCACCGGCGACGGCCTCATCCTCGGACACATGGCGGGCGCCGCCGTGCGCGACCTAGAACTCCTCGAATTTCATCCGACCACGATCGCGACGACGGGCGACATCATTCCCTCGTCGGTGCGCAGCCGCGGCGCGATCCTCGTCAATCAGCAGGGGAAGCGTTTCGTCAACGAACTCGACAAGCGCCGCGCGGTCGTGGCCGAAACCGAAAAGCAGCCCGGACACGTCGCCTGGCTCATCGCGGACGAAAAGATCGTCGAACAGGAAAGCCTTCTGCAGGAAAGCTCGTATCAACTTGCGGCCGTGACGGGCGCGACGGAGGAGGAACTCGCCCGACGCATGCGCGTCGATCCCGAGACCTTCAAGGAGACGCTTCGCACCTACCGCGAGGGTCTCTTGAAGGGAAAGGACGCCTTCGGGCGACGCACGATGGAAAGCGACCTTAGCGCCGTACCGCTGTACGCCTTTCCCGTCCGGTCCGCCGTGCACGGCACCTCGGGCGGACTCGTCGCCGACGAACACGCGCACGTGCAAAACGAAGAGGGGAAGCCCATTCCGGGGCTCTACGCCGCGGGCGACGTGATGTCGGGCCTCAACGGTCTCGAGCGCGTCTCGGGCATGGGGATCGCCGCCGCGGTCGTCTTCGGTCGCGAGGCCGGATACTGCGCGTCCCGCTTTGCCCGCCCCGATCTTCCCGTTCCGGAAAGCCGCCGCATGATTCCTTCGGGTTACACGCTCAGGCTCGATCCCCGCTGCCGGCCCGACGAGCCCTGAGGACGACCTTTCGACATTCCGGCGGGCGCAGTGCTCCGAAGAAGGAGCGTTGCGCCCGTTTTGCATTCCCGCACAGACTTTCGGGGGAAATTGAAAGATTTTCCCCACGGCCGGAAAATCCTCTTTCCTCCGCCCTCGCCCTTTGCGCTCGCCGTCGTACAATCGAAAGCGTTTCTCTCTTTTCACGACCGACGGTTCATGCGCATTTTCCACACTTCCGACTGGCACCTCGGCAAGATGCTCGGCGACTGGGATCGCACCGAGGACTTCGTCTTCTTTCTCGACTGGCTTCTCGCGAAAATCACGGAGCGCCGTCCCGACATCCTCCTCATCGCAGGGGACGTCTTCGACGTCTCGATGCCGCCGATCGCCGCGCAGCGGCTCTACTACGGTTTTCTCGAGCGCGCCGCGTCGACGCCCTTGCAGGCCGTCGTCGTGACGGCGGGCAACCACGATTCGCAGTCCTTTCTCTCCGCTTCGGCCGAAGTGCTCCGAAGCGTGCGCACGATCGTCGCGGGGCCGACGCCCGAAGAACAGTCGATCGTCGTGCGCGACCGCGAGGGACGGTCTCTCGCCGCCGTCGCGGCCGTGCCCTTCCTGAAGGAAGGCGAAGTGCGAAAGGGCCTCGCCCTTGGGGATGCACTCGACGAACTCTCTCTCTACGAAGCGGGGATCGAGGCGCGCTATGCGCTCGCGCACGAAAAGCTCCTCGAAGCGATGGCGAGGGAAGGGGCGGAAAACGTGCCGAAGATCGCGATGGGTCACCTCTATCTTCGCGACAGCATCCCGAAGGAGCGGCGCGAGAAGGTGCTCTCCGATCCCCAGGTGGGATCGATCCGCATGGCGGACCTTTCTCGTCTCGGATCGGACTGGGACTACGTGGCGCTCGGACACCTCCATCGGGCTGGAAAACTCGAGGGCGCCGTGCCGGCGCGCTACAGCGGCATACCGATCTCTTTGGACGTGAAGCACCAGGACTACTTGCATCAGATCGTGGAGGTGAACTTTACCGAGTCGGGCGTCGAGGAAATCCTTCACGACGTACCGCAAAAGCGCGTGGTCCGCATTTTGCGCGGCCATTCGTCGGAATTGCCAGCGGCACTCGAAAAGGTCGCCTCGGAACTGCCCGAATGCTATGTCGGCATGGAACTCACGGACCCGAAGCCCACGCGCGACCTCCTCGAACCCCTTGTCGACAAGTGCGCGGCTCTTGGGTTGCGTTTCGTGAGTTTCCGACTCGCGAGCCCGACGGTCGACGTCTTCCGTTCGGAAGAGGGACTGACGCTCGAAATGCTCACGCCCGAGGCCGTTTTTGACGAGGTGCTTCGCGAAGCCGCGCGCGGCGAAGAGGAGAGCGAACGCCTGCGGACGCTTTTCGCCGAGGTCGCGCGCGACGCGATGATCGGCGGCAACGATTGACCTGGGGAAGACGGCCATGAAGATTCTCAAACTGCGCTTCAAAAACATCAATTCGCTTCGGGGCGCCTACGAAATCGACTTTACGACGCCCTCCTACGCCCGGGGCGGCCTCTTTGCGATCGTGGGGCCGACGGGAAGCGGCAAGACTTCGATTCTCGACGCGGTGAGCTTCGCGCTCTTCGGCGTGACGCCCCGCACCGAGGGCGCCGTCGTGGCCGCGAACGAAGACGAGAAAAAGAGCGTTCTCATCACGCGCGGCGAAAAGGAATGCGAGGCGAGCGTCGTCTTTGAGGTGGACGGCGTCTATTGGCTGAGCCGCTGCCGTATGCGGCTCGTGAAGTCGAACGGGAAGTCTGTGGAACTTGTGCGCCTTTCCTCGCCTGACGATCTCAAGGGGGAAATCGTTGCCGAGAAGGTGCGGGAGTGGGAGCAGAAGATTTCGGAACTTCTCGGAATGGGCTTTTCCGCCTTCACGCGCACGGTGCTCTTGGCTCAGGGCGCCTTCGGACGTTTTCTTACGGCCAAGCCTCAGGAGCGCGCGGAAATTCTCGAGCGCGTCACGGGCTCCGAAATTTACGCCCGCATCGGAAGCGCCGTCTACCGCCGCTGGAGCGAAGCCGACCGCGCGGCTGCGGACGTTCAGAAGCAGCTCGAGCTCCTGGAACTTCTTTCGGACGAAGACCGCGCCAAAGAAGAGGCGGTGCTTCGCGACTACGCCTCGGTCGTCGAAACGATCCGCAAGGAAGAGACCCGCCTTCGCGCGGTCGCGGCCTGGCATGAAGCCCGACTTCGGTTGGAAGGACGCGAAGCGGAGCTTCTCGCCCTGAAGGGAGAAGAGGAAAGGGAACGCACTTCGGTGGAGGCGGCCGAGCGTCGGCAGGACGCGGCGGATCGCGCCGTGAAGGCGCTCTCGTCGCTCGAGCGGCGCGATGTGCTTCGTACTGAAGCGGAACGCCTGGAAAAGGAGCGCCTCGCCACGCAAAACGATCGAGACGCCGCGAAAAAGAGGCTCGAAGCGGAGCGTCTCGCGCTTCCTCAAGCGAATGCGGAATCCGAGGCGGCCGAGGCGCGGCTCGAAGCCTTCCGCCCGACGGTCGAAGCCTGGCGCGAGGAAAAGACCCGCTTTGAGACGCGGCGCGTTTCGCTTGAAGCATCGGAAAAGCACGCCCGCACGGCGGTGAGCGACGCCGAAGCCGCGAAGAAAAACCTTGCGGCCGCCCAAAAGAAGTCGGCCGCGCGGCGGGAAAAACTCGGCAAACTCGAGGCGGAACTCTCGCAAAGCGCGGCCCTGGAAACTTGGCGCGAAGCGGCCGAAGGCCTGCGCGGCGCGATCGACTTGTGGCGCCGCAGTGAAGCGGAGGCCCAAGATGCCGCCGAGCGCCTGCGCCTGGCCTCGGATCGATGCACGCTCCTTGAAGGCAAGGCAAAGTCCGCGGAGCGTCGTCTGGCAGACGTGGAAAGCCGACGCAATGCCGCTCGCGAGCGGCTCCTGAAGGCGAAGGAAGCCCTTGCCGCGGCCGAACTCAGCGAAGGAAAGGACCCGATCGTGCGCATGCGGCTCTTGACGGAGCGCATCGGCGTCGCGAGGCGCCTCCTGGATCTGGAAGAGGATGCGCCCTTCATCGCGGCCGTTGAAAATTCACCGCAAAGAAAGGCGCTCGAAGACCTGCACGACGGGCGTCGTACGTCGATCGACGCGGATTGGCCACGGCTCTCCGAGTGCGTGCGCGCGGAAGGTCTCGCGGCGCTCGAACGGCTCGCCCGGGAGCGCGAAACGCTCCTCGGGAACGTTCGGACGCTCGAATCGCTTCGGAAAACCGAGGCCGCGGCCCGCGACGAGGCGGGGGCGGCGGAAGTGCGCTGGACCAAAGAGAAGGAAGCGCTCGCTTCGGATCAAACCCTTTTGGCGGAAGCGCAAAAGGGATTTGAAGAAGTGCGTTCGCTCGACGCGGCGAAGCGCCTCGCCGCCGAGGCCGCCCGCAAGGGCGTCGAGACGCTTGCGACTCCCTGGAAGACGATTCTCGGCACGCAGGATCCCGAGGGGACGCTCGCTCAACTCGTAGAGCGGGGCACGGTCCGCGAGAAGAAGATTCGCGAGCGCGACGATCTGCGCTCGGCCGAGGAAAGCGCCGCGGGATTCCTCGCGGAATTCGCCGAGCGCGCCCAAACGACGCAGGCGCTTGCAACGCAGCTTTCCGAAGGCTTGGAGAACGGCCGGCGACTTTTCGACGAGGACTTCGCCCGTTGGCGCGCGTCCTGGGAAAAGGCGCCGCCCGAAGCGGAACTTCAACGCCTCGAGACGGAGCGAAGCGCCCGAAAGGCGGCGGCCGCAAGCGCGGCCGAACGCGTGCACGCGTGCGAAAAGACTTTGGAATCGCTCGAAACCCGTCTCGCCAAGGCGGAACAAGAACTGATTGCACAACGGGATCGTCTCCTGTCGGCCGAGAACGAGTGGCGCCGTCAAAAGGAAAAGTCGGGCTTTGCCTCGTCGAAGGATCTGCGCGCCGCACTTCTTTCGGAAGAGGACGAGAGAAAGTTGAACGCTCTGCTTCTCAAGGTCCGGGAGCGGAGTCTTCGGATCGCACATCTCTCAGAGGAGACGGCAAAGGAAAGACTGGCGCTCCACGAAATGAGCGGTCGGGCGGACGCCGCGTCGCTTTCGCGCGACGGAGCGCTCACTTCGCTGGACGCGCTTCGGGAAAAAGAGCGGGAAGTCGAAGAGCGACGCGGCCGCAGTCTCGAAGTGATCCGCGCCGACGACGCGCGGCGCGAACGCGCCAAGGAACTCCGATCGGAGTGGCAACTCCGGGAAGAGGAGCGAAAGCGCTGGCTCGCCCTGAACGAACTCATCGGCGACGCCAAGGGACAGCGTCTTCGCACGATCGCGCAGGGGATCACCTTCCGCGTCTTGATCGAAGCGGCCAACCGGGTGCTCCGCATGATGAAGAGCCGCTACGGACTCGCCGCCGTGGGAGAACCCGCGCTCGAGATCGCGGTGATCGACCACGACATGGCCGACACGGTCCGCTCGTCGACGAACCTTTCGGGGGGCGAAAGCTTCATCGTGAGCCTCGCGCTCGCGCTCGGACTCTCGAACCTTTCGGGAAGCCGTCTGCGGGTCGAGACGCTCTTTTTGGACGAAGGCTTCGGGACGCTCGACGAAGCGACGCTTCATACGGCGCTCGGCGTCTTGGACGACCTTCGCCGCACGACGGGGCGCCTCATCGGCGTGATCAGTCACGTCGCGGCCGTGAAGGAGCGCGTCGAAACGCAGATCGTCGTCATGCCCGAACGCGGCCGGGGCGTGAGCCGCATCGAAGGGCCGGGCGTCAAGCGCCTCGGCGCCTGAGCCCGCCGCCATCCAATACGAAATCGCCCGGGATCCTCGCGGACCTCGGGCGATCGCATTTCAGGCGTTTGTTTTTCAGTGGCGCTTCGCTTCGCCGATCAGATGGAGGCTGTCCTCCTTCTTCTGATTGAGGCGGTGCTTGAGGATGACGAGCGCCATGGAGCCCCCTACGAAGAGTCCGAAGATCACCATCGTGGCCGGGACCGAGAGGTCGAGCTTGATGAGGATCGCGTAGACGCCGAGCATGGCGAGAATCGAGAGGTTCTCGTTGAAGTTCTGCACGGCGATCGAGCGGCCCGCGCTCATGAGGACGTGGCCGCGGTGCTGCAGAAGCGCGTTCATGGGAACGAGGAAGAAGCCTGCGGAAAGGCCCACCGACACCATGACGAGGCCCGCGATGAGGGCGGCCCAGGAGATTTCAAAGCCCGGCAGCGAGAGTCCCCCGGCCGGCGCGATGTCGCGCGTGAAGTAGGCCGTGCACGTCACGAGAACGCCCATGAAGATCCCCATCGGGAGGACGGAGAGCGAGCGCTTCAAAGGCACCTTGGCCGCGGCAAGGACGGCCCCGAGCGCCACGCCGAGGCTCACGACCGCCTGCATGATGGCGCCTTCCGAAAGATTCATGCCGAGGGCGTGCTCGCACCACTTGAGAACGAGGAACTGCAGCGTGGCGCCCGCGCCCCAGAAAAGCGTCGTGACCGAGAGCGAGATCTGGCCGAGCGGATCGCGCCAGAGAAGGAGGTTGCTCTGCCAGAAGTGCTTGAGCGATTCGATCGGGCGGAAGTCCTGCTTGGGATAGCGCGCGCCCGTGTCGGGAATGGCGAGGTTGACGATCGCGGCGAAGGTGTAGATGAAGACGATCGCGAAGATGGCGGCCTGCGCAAAGCGCTCGAGCCCCACCGCTTCGAGGTGGAAGATTTCGAGAAGGCCTCCGGCCACGTCCGGGCGGATGAGAACGCCGCCCAACGTGACGCCGAGAATGATCGAGGCGACCGTGAGGCCTTCGATCCAGCCGTTGGCGACGACAAGCTTTTCGGCGGGGAGGAGTTCCGTGAGAATGCCGTACTTCGCGGGCGAATAGGCCGCCGCGCCCACGCCCACGATCGCGTAGGCGAGAAGGGGATGGCTTCCAAAGAGCATCAGAAGGCAACCGAGGGCCTTGAGGCTGTTGGAGATGAACATCACGCGGCCCTTGGGCATGGAGTCCGCGAATATGCCCACCCAGGCCGCGAGACACACGTAGCTCACCACGAAGAAGAGCTTCAGAAGCGGCGTCATCCAGTCCGGAGCCTGCAGATCGGTCAAAAGCGCGATGGCGGCGATGAGAAGCGCATTGTCGGCGAGAGACGACAGAAACTGCGCCGCCATGATCGTGTAGAAACCTCGATTCATGAAACTCGGGAAGTCCGTATTGATGAAACCACTAAGTGTAGCGCGTTCCACGGGGCGGACCCTAGCGAAAGAGTGTAAGAAGTCGCACGAAAGCGCCCGCGGCCGGGGACAACTCCCAGCTCGTTTTGAGCGGCTACGTGCTCCCCGGCTTCAAGGTGAAGTACGGCGTGGGGATCTTCGATTCGCTCGCCACTCTGACGCTTCGCTACCGCGTGATTCCGAAACTCTACGTGGAGGCGGCGACCGGGGTCGATCAGGCGCTCGACATGCTCTACTCCTTCGAGTTCGACTGATTCCGCGCCCTTCGGGAAGGCCGCCTTCGGGCGGCTTTTCCTTGCGGGGGCCAGGGCGAAATGGTGCGAAAGCGTAACCGAGCGAATTCCTCGGAATTTTGAGGCTCCTATAATGGACGTTTTCGTCCATCCTTTTTTCGTGAGGTGTTTCGTGCCGCGTCCGATTTACGCCGAAATTGATCTGGCCGCCCTTCGTCACAATCTTGCGCGCATGCGCGCTTCGGCGGGAGACCGCATGCTCTGGGCCGTTGTCAAGGCCAACGCATACGGGCACGGTCTTGAGAACGCGGTGAAGGCCTTCGCCGACGCGGACGGGCTCGCGACGATCGACCTCACGGACGCGCGCCGCGCGCGGGAATACGGGTGGCAAAAGCGCATTCTTCTTCTCGAAGGCTTCTTCGACGAGGACGACATCGAACCCCTGCAGGAGCTCGGCGTCGAGACGGTCGTGCATTCGCTCTGGCAGATCGACGTTTTGAAGAGCCGTCCGCTTCGCGACGTGGGCGTGCACATCAAGGTGAATTCCGGCATGAACCGCTTGGGCTTTCTTCCCTCGGAAGTGGGCGTCGTGCACGATCAGCTCGCGGCGATTCCGGGCGTGCGCGTCGAAGGGGTGGTGACGCACTTTGCGAACGCCGAGCCTTCGTATCTCGCCGACGGTCCCGCGTCGGTGGGCCGTCAGATCACCCGCATGGGACGTCTCGCGCAGGAAGGGGCGCCCGCCTGCATGGCCAATTCCGCGGGCATTCTCTGGCACCCCGAAGTGTCGGGATGCGCCGTGCGCGCGGGCGTCGCGCTCTATGGGGTGAGCCCGGACTCGCACATTTCTTCCGAAGAACTCGACATCCGTCCGGCCATGACGCTCTCCGCCAAGATCATTGCGCTTCAGGACATCGCGCCGGGCGAAGCCGTGGGCTACGGCTCGCGCTGGATCGCCAAGCGTCCCTCGCGCATTGCGGTCGTCGCCTGTGGGTACGCCGACGGCTATCCGCGCACCATGCCCGACGGCGCGCCCGTCTGGGTCGAAGGCCGCACGGCGCCGATCGCCGGGGCCGTCTCGATGGACATGCTCACGATCGACGTGACGGACGTTCCGAGTGCACGCGTCGGAAGCGTCGTCGAACTCTGGGGAAAGAACCTTCCCGTCAACCGCGTCGCCGCCGCCTGCGGGACGATCGGCTACGAACTCATCTGCGCGCTCGCGCGCCGCGTTTCCGTGGTCGTGAAGGGAGACTGATCCGTGGCGCTCAAAAAGGCACGAACGAATTTCGTCTGTACCGAATGCGGCGGAACGGCCCTCAAGTGGAGCGGTCAGTGTCCACACTGCAAGGCGTGGAACACGCTTCAGGAATTCAAGGTGACGCAGGGCGCGGCGAGCCGCTACGGCAGCGAGCGGGTCGCGCAGGGCTTCGTCGAAACGACGGGGACGCTGCAGGATTTGGGCGACGTGACGATCGAGGATACGCCCCGCATCGTGACGGGCCTTTCCGAATTCGACCGCGTCATGGGGGGCGGGCTCGTCCCGGGCGGCGTCTCCCTCATCGGGGGCGATCCGGGGATCGGCAAGTCGACGCTTCTTCTGCAGGTGGTGAGTCGCATCGTGCGTATGGGACGAAAGGCCCTCTACGTGAGCGGCGAAGAAAGTCCCTCGCAGATCGCTCTGCGCGCCAAGCGCCTGCAGCTCGAACCCAAGGGGCTGCAGCTCATGAGCGAAGTGCAGCTCGAGCAGATCGAATCGGTTCTGAACCGCGTGAAGCCCGAATTCGTCGTCCTCGACTCGATTCAGACGCTTTTCTCGGGCGACCTCGACAGCGCGCCGGGATCGGTCTCGCAGGTGCGCGAGTGCGCGGCGCGGCTCACCCGCACCGCCAAGCGCCTCGGGATCACGCTCTTTTTCGTGGGGCACGTCACGAAAGACGGGGCGCTCGCGGGGCCGCGCATTCTCGAACACATCGTCGACACGGTGCTCTACTTCGAAGGGGACACCCACTCGAACTTCCGCCTCATCCGCGCCTTCAAGAACCGCTTCGGGGCGGTGAACGAGCTCGGCGTCTTCGCGATGACCGACCACGGTCTCGTGGGGGTGACGAACCCTTCGGCCATTTTCCTTTCCGAATACAAGGCGAACGTGCCCGGGAGCACCGTTCTCGTCACGCAGGAAGGGACGCGCCCGCTCCTCGTCGAAATGCAGGCGCTCGTCGACACGAGTCATCTGCCGAGCCCCCGGCGTCTCGCCGTGGGCGTCGACGCGCAGCGCCTCGCGATGCTTCTTGCGGTGCTGCACCGCCACGCGGGCGTCGCCTGCTTTGACCAGGACGTCTTCGTCAACGCCGTGGGCGGGGTGAAGATCACGGAAACGGCCGTCGACCTCGCCATTCTCACCGCCATTTATTCGAGCATCCGCAACAAGCCCCTTCCGAAGGGACTCGTCGTTTTTGGAGAAGTGGGCCTTGCGGGTGAAATCCGCCCGGCGCCCCGCGGACAGGAACGTCTTCGCGAAGCCGCCAAGCTCGGATTTTCCAAGGCGATCATTCCGCGCGCCAACGCGCCGCGTACGCCGATCGAAGGGCTGGAGGTCGTCGCCGTAGACCGATTGTCGGATGCGCTTTCCGCCGCTCTGCCTTAAAATTGCCCAATCATCCCAATTTCTGTCTGGAAATTTAATCATGACGACTCTTACGAAACTGCTTCCTCCCGAAGCTGCTCCGGCCCAGCCGATTCTTGACCGTGCGCACACGCTTTCGCTCACTCTGGCCGAACGCGTGGAATGGCCGCAGGAAGTGAAGGTGGACGGCGACGTCATCACCTTCGGCGTGACGGAACGCCGCGTGCTTGAAGTCAACGACGTGTTCGTGGACGAAAAGGGCGAATTCTGGGCGGTTCGTCCGGCCGTGGAAAAGGTTCTTCACGTCACGGGCGACCTCGACCTCATGCGTGAAGCGGCGGGCGCCCTGATCAACCGCGGCGTGCGCGTTGCCGAAGCCGAAGGGGGCTTTGCCGTCGTTGCGCAGGAAAACGTCGCGAAGATGCTCACGATGATCGGTCTTGAAATCACCGAAGTCGAAGAAGGGTTCGATCCGATCCGCATCGTCTACCGTTCCGCTGGCGGCTGTGGTTGCGGTTGCGGCGGCCATCACCATCATCACGACGGTGAAGAATGCGGTTGCGGCTACGGCGGTCACCATCATCACCACGATGAGGAAGAGTGCGGTTGCGGCTGCGGCGGCCACCATCATCACCACGACGACGAAGAATGCGGCTGCGGTTGCGGCGGTCACCATCATCACCACGATGAGGAAGAATGCGGTTGCGGTTGCGGCGGTCACCATCATCACCACGATCATGAGGAAGGCGAATGCTGCTGCGGCGGCGAAGGCCATCATCACCATCATCATGAAGAAGGCGAATGTTGCTGCGGCGGTGAAGGCCATCACCACCATCATCATGAAGAAGGTGAATGCTGCTGCGGTAAGCAGAAGGCTTGATAACCGAACGATTTGTGCGGAAGTCCTCTTCGTGGGCGTTCCGTGACAAACGCGCGGTACGCAGGAAAAGGGCAAAGGCCCAAAGTGCTGTCCCCAGAAAGAATTTTCCTTTCTGGGGACAATGCGTATTCAGATGAGACAAATCTCAGTCTCTCGTTATGGGGCAAATTTATCGTCCTGTATGCAGATCTGTAGAGGCTTCAAGTAGCAAGAGTGAGCCCAACAGATGAGGCGCCCGAAGCGGGAGAGGTGGAAGAAGCTTTCGCCGACAAGAAGGAGTTATTTCTTAGGAAGTTTCCTGTCAGACGTGTTTCCTTCAAGGCGCTTGCGTTCCTCTCTTTCGAGTTGCTGAAAGCTTTTCTCAGGGGTAGGTGGGTCTTCCGGCATAGTTCCGCCCAACTGACGAATCGTTTCTCGAACTACCTGTCCAACTCTAAAGTGAAGCTTGTTCGCGTTGTCTTTTCCGATGACGTGATCTCGCCGTAGTTTCGCTTCGGTTTGAGTCGCTCGGAATAGATTTGCTGCAAGCTCCTCGTGTCCCATATGATCGAGAATCTTTTGGCTTTTCTTTAGGCTCTGTTAGAGCAAAGTGTTGATTTTAGAAGGGGACGTCCTCAAACAGCTCGG
>OGHB01000660.1_pt1 | contig 18114 bp, 15 predicted proteins | sample 1571451 | NCBI WGS metagenome assembly OGHB01 (sample SAMEA2582071, study PRJEB24529) | metagenome | biome: Human gut stool | place: China | collected 2011
CCTCGAAAGTAGCGGGCACTTTTCTGGTTCTCTTTTGGTGCGCAAAAGAGAACTTGACCTCGCGTAACCGCGCTCTACCCCCGCGCCACCGGCGCGAGAACCAGTTCAAAGTTCCTTTAAGAACCCATCCAGCTCCCGCTGGTTCCGAATCAATACATATTTCTCCGGGTACTTTTCCCCGATCCTCTCCATCTTCGCCCACTTTTGCTTTGTACGCCCATCGTGGAGGATCCAGCGGACAAATTCGGCATCTATCTTCTCTTCGCACCCGGGCGCAGACGACTCCCTCACACGGCCTTTGTTCTGCTGCCAGCGCCGTACCGCCCGCCAGAGGCAGACCAGCGGTGAAAACCAGAGCACGATGATTTTATCCGCTTCTTTCAGCCGACGGGCATAGCAGGTCTTGCTATAATTGCCGTCGATGACCCAGCCGCCTGCGTTCTCGTCGAGAAACTGCCGGACAATGGCTTCTTCCTCGGCGAAGGGCCGCTCCACCCAGCCGGGCAGGAAATGCACGGTATCCATATGGAGCACCGGCAGGCCGTATCTCTCCCCCAGGCGCTTTGCCAGCGTGGATTTCCCGCTGCCGCTGGTACCAAGTATCGCTATTTTCATCTCTGCCTCCTTTTACCTTATATAAGATGTATCAGACAGTATACGCTGACCGTCTGATAACGTCAAGTTCCGGCTTGACATTTCGTCCACCTGCTCGTATGCTATAATCATAGAGTCTATGACAGGAGGTCTTGCAGATGGCATCTCCAAAAAAACGTGTCAATCCGCTTTTTGTTGCTTTAGCGGTCGTGCTGGTGGCCGTAGTGGTCGCTGTGGGCGTGGTCTTTTTCCAGCTGCACAGCAAAATCTCGGCTCTGCAAACCGGTGCATCCTTCACCTTCCGGTATGAGATAGCGCCCAACAGCCCGGATAAGCCGCCGCTGCTGAACATCCTCGAGCGGGTGAACGCTTCCAGCGGCAGTGTCAGCGGCCAGTATGCGCCCGGAAAGCTGCAGCTCTCTTTCTACCAGCTCAACGAAGACGACTCCGTCAAGACGTCTCCCTTCACTCGGGTCTATATCGACTCGGAAGAGACGCTCTTCGACATCGGGCAGCTCTACACCGTTCTGCGTCAGGCTGTCACCGATAAACTCTCCATCGCAAGCGTTCTTCTGCCCGAGTGGAGCCTCGGAGACTACATCTCCCAGACGCAGGCTGCCGCCGTGCTGGGCGTCGAGACGAACAAGGTCGAGCTTCAGGAGCTTTCCGGCTTCACCCTCTCGCTCAAGGGGCTGAAAAAAGTCTCTCCTTCCGCCGCGCGAGACGGCTACCGCTACTATCAGTTCCCCGTCGCAGCCGACGGCACGACCCTCGTGCTCGGCTTTTCGACGGACGCTCTCTTCTCGAAGACCACGCCCATCCATGTGCTGCTGACCATCCCGGACCACAACGTCCACATCCAGCTCACCGGCACGGTGACTTCTGCCAAGACGGTGCTCACTCCCCCGGCTTCCCGGATGAGTGACGAGGACATCGCCACGCTGGCTCAGATACGCCAGAGCATCGAGTCTGTCTGGAAGATGATACAGTCCGCCACCCAGACCACAAACTGAATGATACCAAAAAAGCAGACGCTTTGTGCAGCGTCTGCTTTTTTGGTTTGCGATTATTTACCGGTCGAGGATACGGCCATCCACCGAGAAGGTGACGACATTCCAGGGGATGAACTTGCCGCTGTTCTTGAGGGCAGTGACGGCGGCGTGTTCGAGACCTCCGCAGCAAGGCACCTCCATCCGCAGGACGGTAACGCTCTTGATGTCGTTATTGCGGATGATCTCGGTCAGCTTCTCGCTGTAGTCCACGGCATCCAGCTTGGGGCAGCCGATGAGGGTAACATGGCCGCGCATGAACTCCTGATGGATGTTCGCGTAGGCGTAGGCGGTGCAGTCGGCGGCGATAAGCAGCTTGGCACCGTCAAAATAGGGTGCATTCACCGGCACGAGCTTGATCTGGCAGGGCCACTGGGTCAGCTGCGAGGGCTGGGCGGCGGCAGGAGCTGCAGCCGGTGCGGCCTGCTGGCGGTCAAACTGGCGCATGGCGCTGCCCGGGCAGCCGTGGAAGACGGGCTTTTCGGCAGCGGCAGCAGCCTTTTTCTGCTTGTTTTCCAGCACAGCCTGCTCATCGTAGGCAGCGGCCTCCCGCTCCTCAAAGGTGATGGCACCGGTGGGGCAGCCGGGCAGGCAGTCGCCGAAGCCGTCGCAGTAGTCGTCGCGCATAAGCTTGGCCTTTCCGTTCACGAGGCCGATGGCACCCTCATGGCAGGCAGTGACACAGGCACCACAGCCATTGCATTTTTCTTCGTCTATATGAATGATTTTACGTATCATATCCACACTCTCCTTTTCTTGATGGGCCTATTATAACAGATGCTTCGTCCTATTTCTGTTGTCATGACCACAAAGAGAGAGGAAGTTTTTCTCAGTAATGTACGACATTGCCCGCATTGCGGATGCGTGCCAGCACCGGCTCTGCCTCCGGGCTGCGGAAATAGTCGAGGCTGGTCTTGGGCAGCAGCGTCTCGAGGGTATCCCAGTCGCCGCTCTGCAGGCACTGGCGGACGGTGGAAGCACTGATGGCCTTGCCGTTTGCTTCTTTGCGGGGTACAACGACACACTCGATACCCGCTTTGGGCAGCTGCTCGCACATAATCTGGTTGTAAAGCCCCGTCACCTGACTGGTAGGCTCCTCGCCCACATAGCGGGCAGTGATGTTCAGCGCCGCCGCGATTTTCGTAAAGACGGCGAGGTCCAGCCGGGCGTGGCCGTCGATGACAGCTGCCTCATCCTTCAGGAAGTAACTGGGGAAGGTGGCATTCGAGATGATGTAGGGGCCGCTGTCGTGGAGCACCACATTCGGCAGATGGGCCACGCCCGCCTCCACCAGCTTCCTGCGCACGGCGAAAGGCACGAGGCTGGCGTCCTCACTGACCACGAACAGGTGGAGCGTGTCGCAGGCGGCAGCGGCTTTTTCCACAAGATACTGATGACCGAGGGTAAAAGGGTTCGCGTTCATGACGAGGGCCGCACTTTTGCCCTCGGTCCTGGTCTTTTCCAGATCGCGCAGATAAGCCCCAAAGCCGTCGCGGCGGTTCTCCATGAAGACAAGGGTATCCTCCACCCGGGCGATCTCGTAGAAGCCGAGGTCGCCGAAAAACTTGGAGCTTTTTACCTTGGTGTAGAGAAACAGGTGCATATTCCCCCGCGCGCACTGCACCTCGATGAGGTGGGTGATGATCTGGTTCAGCAGGCCTTCGCCCTGATGGGCGCTGCTGACGGCGAAGCACCGCAGGGTGTTGCCGAAGCAGCTGCCGGTACCGATGACGTTGTATTCCTCGTCGAACATGGCGCAGATGTAGTCCAGATTGCCGTCGCGGCGGATGCCCTCCTGACTCAGCAGTGTGTCGATTTGGGCCAGAACGGTTTTATCGGTCGGATAGACCTGCGAAATGGTATATTCACTCATCGATATTCCCCTCAGTAGTAACAAAATGGAGCAGCCAGGTCAGCGCCAGCAGGTCGGCACTGCCGCCGGGCGAGAGATTTTCCGCAATGAACCGGTCATCCAGCGCCGCAAGGGCATCTTTATCCGGGTAAGGTGTCTGGGCGAGAAGGGCTTTCAGCTCTTCGGTGAGGGCCAGCTGACGCTCCCGGCTCGAGCGGGCAATGATGTTGGTATCGGTGCTGTTGGCCAGGATGGCCAGCAGTGCGCCGCCGCCGGCGCGGTCGAAGTCGTAACCCTTGGCAAGGCCCTCTTCCAGCACCGGCAGACCGACATTCAGCACTGCGGGAAGTCCAGCTTCCACCTGCCCGCGCACACCGGTGATGCCGTACTGGATATAAAGCTTCTGGCCCACGGTGGCGGCGTTCTCGGCAGTGACGTCTGCAAAGTCCTTCTCGCTCAGGCCCACTGTCATTGCGGATACTTCTGACAGAACGCGGGCTGCATCCACCCAAAGGGAGCGGTCGAGGCGTCCCAGCGCCGCGCAGACGATGCCCACCGAAAAGACCGCGCCCTTGTGGGTGTTGACGCCGCTGGTGGCGTCCAGCATCTCGCCCTCGGCCTCACAACCCAGAGGCCGCAGGGCCGCGAACGTCTCGGGCGCGGGCTGTTCCGCCGTCTCGCGGCCCGTCTGGGCGCAGGCTTCAAAATAGGGGTAGAGCGCCGCGGCGCTGTCCATGAAGGTGAAGACGTCCATGTCTTTATGGCTTCCGCTGTTACGCCGGTCCACAAGGCCGGGCTTCGGGGTGGTGGTCACTTCGTAGAGCAGGGCGCGGACGGCCAGACGGGCCGCGTCGGCAATGTCCTGCGCGTCCCGGGCCTCGGTCAAGATCTCCGTCGTCTTTTCCTGCAGCTCGGCCACGGTATGGACGCGGCGGCTGCTGCACACCTTAGCAGGCCCGCCGCAGATGAGACAGCGGCGGCCTTCGAGGTTTAGCTCTTCTCTGTCCACTTTGAGGCCGTCCGGGCGGATGACGTCCATGTCGAACAGCCGCCCCAGCGGGGTGGCGTCCTCGATGTCGGTGGTGAATTTCTTGATGGTCAGCGGGTCGGCGTCCAGCACATAGAACGCCTCGCAGCCGGTCACTTCCCGGACGGCGTCCTGATACAGCGGCGTCAGCTTTGCCCGCAGAAACTGCTGGCGCAGCAGCTGACGCCCCCGCGCAAAGCCCCGCCGGATGAGGGGCGAATCCTTTATCGGGCCGCAGATATTCATGGTAAAGCAGATGAGCGGCTTGTGGTACTGGGCCAGCAGCTCCTGCTGATGCTGCACCCGGCGCTCCCGTGCATCCAGCATCTGGACCAGCGAAACAGTCGTTTCCATGTTTTTCTCCTCTCAGCGGTGCTTTTTGAGCATGTCCATAAAGAGCTGCACCTGCGGCAGGGCGGCTGCGTCTCTCTGGCAGAAAATATAGGTGCGCCGGACGAAGGGCTCGCCGTTCTCGAAGGTGCAGGGCTTGACATATCCTTTGAAGTTATCCAGCGCCACTTCCGGTATCAGCGCCCAGCCAAGGCCCCGCTCCACCATCTCGCGGCAGACCATGATGTTATCCACCACAAAATTACCCGCATCGTTGGTCACGCCGTTCTCGTAGCGCCAGCGGGCCATCTGGGCGCTGATGGTGGCGTCGCTGCTGTGGTCGATATAAAGGTAATCGGAGATGGGCCTGTCCTTGTTCTCCTCGCTGCAGATCAGGCAGATATTCTCCTGCGAGAGCAGGAACTGGGTGCCGTCCCACGGATACTCGCCGCGCAGCACTGCCACGTCCAGCGAAGAGTCCAGCATTTGCTGATAGATGTTCCGGCTGTGGCCGGTGGCGATGTCGAGGCGTACCTTCGGGTAGGCTTTATGGTACTCGGTCAGCACCTCGGGCAGACGGTAGTAGGAGAAGTTCACCGAGATACCTGCCCGCAGGGTGCCGCAGGCTTCACCCTGAATGGAAGCCAGCTGGCGGCGCATCTTTTCCATCTCGCGGGCGGCGGCGGCGCTGTGGAGCAGCACCTGTTCACCTGCCGGCGTGAAGCGGATGCCCTGCCGCGAGCGCAGCACGATCTCCACCCCCAGCTCCTGTTCCAGCGCCTTGATGCGCTTGGAAAGTGCCGACTGGGTCATGTACAGTTTGTCCGCTGCGTGGGTGATATTGCGCGTCTCGTCCAGTGCGTGCAGCAGCTCGTAATCTTTTTCGTCCATCGTAGCTCTCCCCCTATTGCCCTTTATTTTTCTTATCATTCCTGTTTGCGCTTCATCGCGGCGCTTTTTCTCTGATTCCATATCTGTTATTCATAATACAACAGATTTCAGCAAATGAAAAGGGGGATATTCGCCTTGATTTTTCCGAAAGTCCATTCCCAGATGGAATAACTCAGCACTTTTCTTGCGGCTTTCTTAACCCTGCCTTAATTCCATCTTAATGCGGTGTTGTTGTACACAACATCTTCATTTTTTCTTTGCTGATGGGCGGTCTTCCTCCCGCAGTACTGAAAACGCAGTTCTCTTTTCATTTTTGCCTGAAAAAATCAGTAAAAGTCCAGTTTATTGGACATTATTTGCATTATTATAAAAACAAGAAAAAACTCGTTTCTTTCTTCTTTGGCACATTGCAGATTTTTCCGTCTGCTTTTTGTGCAAAGTCCCAGAATTTTTCGTCGAAAAGCGCGTTTTGTTGACAGCCGCTTTTTGAAAAGCGTATCCTTATTGCAAACCGGAGTCAGGAGGTCATTTTATGGAGCACTCCACACGTCTTGCCCACATCAGCGAGGACGGCACCCGCACCCAGACCGTCTACGACCATCTCGCCGGCACTGCCAGACTGGCCGGTTCCTTCGCAGTCCCCTTCGAGGCGCAGAGCGAGGCCGAATTTGCCGCGTGGCTCCACGACGTCGGGAAGTACAGCGACGCCTTCCAGCTGCGGCTCAAAGGCGGCCCCAAGGTGGACCACTCCACCGCCGGGGCGCAGGAAGCCTGGGTTCGCCACCATCCCCACGCCGCCTTTGCGGTGGCCGGACACCACAGCGGCCTGCCCGACGGCGGGAGCCCCGCCGATGACCCGGGAGACGCCACCCTGTTTGGCCGGAGCAAGAAGCCGGTAGCCCCCTACGACGGCTGGCAGGAAGTAACGCTCCCCGCCTCGACGCCGCCCGCGTGGGCCTGCGCCGACCCGCTGAGCCTCGCGTTCTTTACCCGGATGCTCTACTCCTGCCTCGTGGACGCCGATTTCATCGACACCGAGACCTTCATGGACGGCAAGGCCGCACCCCGGGGCAGCGGCACGGACATCGCCGCACTGCGGGACATCGTCTCGGCACAGGCGCAGCGCTATCTCAGGGCCGAGTCTCCCTCGCCCGTCAGCGTCCAGCGCAACACCGTCCTCCGCGCCTGCCTCGAGAAAGGCGCGCACGGCCCACAGGGACTCTACACCCTCACCGTACCCACCGGCGGCGGCAAGACCTTTGCCTCCCTCGCCTTTGCGCTGGAGCACGCCGCCGCCCAGAAGATGAAGCGGGTCATCTACGTCATCCCTTATATGTCCATCATCGACCAGACCGCCGCCGTCTTCTCGGGCCTGCTGGGCGCAGAAAATGTTCTGGCCGACTTCTCCAACGCCGAGTACAAGACTGTTGAGCAGGACGACCTGACCCCCGCCCAGTACCGCCAGATGCTGGCCAGCGAAAACTGGGACGCCCCCGTCGTGGTGACGACGGCGGTGCAGTTCTTCGAGTCGCTCTACGCCAACCGCAGCAGCCGCTGCCGCAAGCTCCACAACATCGCCGACAGCGTCATCATCTTCGACGAGGCGCAGACCCTCCCGGGCGACTATCTTGCCCCCTGCGTCAGTGCCATCGCCCAGCTCATCCAGCATTACCACTCCACAGTCGTCCTCTGCACGGCCACCCAGCCTGCCCTTGAGCCGCTATTCCGGCGCTTTGCGCCTGAGCTCCACCCGCAGGAGATCACGCCCGACGCGGCCCGCCTCTACGAAGTGCTCCGGCGCACCACACTGCAAGACCTTGGCACCCTGCCGCAGGAGGAGTTCGCCGCCCGGCTGGCCCGGCACCCGCAGGTGCTCTGCGTGGTCAACCGCCGCAAGACGGCCCAGCAGCTCTACGCTGCTCTGCCCGCCGAGGGCAGCTACTGCCTGACCACCCTGCTCTGCGCCGCCGACCGCCGCCGTCAGCTGGACGACATCCGCCAGCGACTGAAAGAGGGTCTGCCCTGCCGGGTGGTGTCCACCTCTCTCATCGAGGCGGGCGTGGACGTGGATTTTCCCGTCGCTTACCGCGAGCAGTGCGGTCTTGACTCGCTCTTACAGACTGCCGGGCGCTGCAACCGCGAGGGGCGGCGGGGCGCAGAGGAAAGCATCGTCTACCGGTTCCGGCTGGACGAGTGTTCCACGCCCCAGATGCTCAGGCAGAACGTCAGCGCGCTGGACTACACCGCCCGGCATCAGGACACACTGGACACGCCCCGAGCCATTCAGCTCTACTTCAACGAGCTTTCCGACCTGCGCGGCCCCGACGCCGTGGACAGGCACGGCATTCTGGATGCCTTTCTCCGGGGCATCCGGGGCTGCCAGTTCCCCTTTGCACAGGTGGCGGAGGAATTCCGCCTCATCGAGAACGCTGCCCACACGGTCTATCTGCCCGTCGGCGAGGGCGCAGCCCTCTGTGAACAGCTGTGCAGCGGTCATGTTACCCGGACGCTGCTGCGGAAGCTGGGCGTTTACAGTGTCTCCTGTTATAAGGACCAGTTCGACAAGCTCGACGCCGCCGGGGCGCTGGAACTGCGGCCCGATGGTTCCGCCATCCTCACCGACACCAGCTACTACAGTGAAAAGACCGGCCTTGCCATGGATGTGGAGACGGGCATCGGCCTTTACTTCTAAAAAGAGAGAAGCGGCAAAGCATACGCCGCCTTGCCGCTTCCCCTTGACATCTCCGACATCAATTAAATATTTCAATCCTCATCAGAGGCATCCAAACCTCCAACGACACCAACAGTATACGGAAAAACGAACTTTTTTTCAACATTTTCCAGATAATTCCTTACAACTCCTTGACAACGCTTTCGAAAGAGAATATACTAAGCTCAGAAAGGATATAGAGACATATCCGATTATCAATTAAATGAAATAAAATAGTGAAGAGGTGGTTGCAATGGCTAACATTCATCTTAGTCTGAAAATTCAACTTCACCCGGAAAGGAGGCGATGCTGATGTCCATGCTCATTGAAGTATGGGGCGACTACGCCTGTTTCACTCGTCCGGAAATGAAGACCGAGCGTGTGAGCTACGACATGATCACTCCATCCGCTGCGCGGGGCCTTGTGGAAGCCATCTACTGGCACCCCGGGCTGCGTTATACGGTTGACCGCATCTATCTGCTCAAGCCCTTCGGCCTTGACCCCGAGGACGAAGCGTCCACCGAGGAATACACCCAGCGGCCCATCCGGTTCACCAACATCCGGCGCAACGAGGTCAAGTCCACTCTACTGTCCTCCGCCGCCCTCAGCGCGGCCAAAGGCGGCACACCGCCGGTGCTCTACACCTCGGAGGACATCCAGCAGCGGGCCGCGATGGTCCTGCAGGACGTCCACTACGTCATCGAGTGTCACTTCGATTTGACGGACAAGGCCGCCCCCAGCGACAACCCCGGCAAGTTTCAGGACATCCTGCGCCGCCGTCTGCGCAAAGGTCAGTGCTATCACCAGCCCTGTTTCGGGTGCCGGGAGTTCCCGGCCAACTTCCGGGAATGGCCGGGCGGCGATATTCCGGCGCTGAAGGTCACGCAGGACCTCGGCTTCATGCTCCACAGCCTCGATTACTCTGATTCGGCCAACATCCGCAGCCAGTTCTTCCGCGCAAAACTGGTGGACGGCGTGATGGAATGCCGGGACGTGGAGGTGTTTACATGATACTCCAGGCACTCACCGCCTATTATGAGCAACTTCTGGCCCAGGGCAGAGTGGAGGCCCCCGGATGGGACAGTCGCTTCAAAGTCAGCTATGAACTGCGCCTCGGCCCCGACGGCCAGCTCCTCGCCCTCAACGACCTGCGGCAGGAAGTCCCCAAGGGCAAGAAGACCGTCATCTCCCCCCGTGAACTCCCTGTCCCCCACCGGGTCAAACGCGCCTCCGGCGTCGCCGCAAACTTTTTGTGCGACAATACGTCCTATCTGCTGGGCGCAGACGAAAAGGGCAAGCCTGAGCGCTCCCGCCAGTGCTTCGAAGCCTGCGCCGCCCTCCACCACAAGGTACTCGACGGAGTAGACTCCCCTGCCGCCAAAGCCATCCTAGCCTTTTTTGACAGCTGGGAGCCGGATACAGCCCCCACCCACCCTCTGCTGGCAGAGCAGTGGGCCGACCTGAACAACAACGCGAACCTTGTGTTCGGCTACGAATCCCCCGACGGCGCCCACTGGCTGGCCACCACAGATGACGCCATCCGGGCCGCATGGCAGTCCGCCTTTGACACCTCTGATGCAGACGCCGAGACGGCCCGCTGCCTCATCACCGGCAAAGAGGCCGGCATCGCCCGCATCCACCCCGCCATCAAAGGTGTGATGGGCGCACAGGCCGCCGGTGCGGCGCTGGTCTCCTTCAACGCACCCGCTTTCTGCTCCTATGGCCATGAGCAGGGTGCCAACGCCCCCGTCAGCGAGTACGCGGCTTTCGCCTACACCACGGCCCTCAATCTGCTGCTGGCTGACCGGAACTGCTGTCAGCGCATCGGTGACACCACCATCGTCTGCTGGGCCGAAAACGCCGCTCCCGCCTACTCAAACGCCATGCTGATGTTTTTCTGCGGCGGTGCCGAGGCGCGCGGCGTCTCGGAAAGCGACCTTTCCGCCGCACTGAAAGCCCTTTCTCAGGGACGCCCCGTCTCCTTCCTCGACGACAAGCTGGACCCGAATCAGAACTTCTATGTGCTGGGCATCTCGCCCAACGCAGCCCGGCTCTCCGTCCGGTTCTTCCTGCACAGCAGCTTCGGACAGTTTGCCAAAAATCTGCAGGACCACGCCGACCGGCTCAGCATCACCCGCCCCGCCTTCGACAAGCGGGAAAACCTGTCGGTCTGGGCGCTGGCGCAGGAGACGGTCAACCAGAGATCCCGGGACAAAAATCCATCGCCTCAGCTGGTGGGCGATCTGCTCCGGGCCATCCTCACCGGCGGGCTGTACCCCGCCACTCTGCTCAACGGCGTGACCCTCCGCATCCGGGCCGAACGGGAAGTCACCAGAGGCCGCGCCGCCATCCTGAAAGCCTACTATCTCCGCAACTACCCCACCGAGCTCAACAAGGAGGTATTTACCGTGAGCCTGAACGAAAGCAGCAATGTCCCCTATGTTCTGGGGCGTCTCTTCTCTGTGCTGGAGACGATCCAGAGCGTCGCCAACCCCGGCATCAACGCTACCATCAAAGACCGGTACTTCAACTCGGCCTGTGCCACCCCGGCAACGGCCTTCCCTACGCTGGTCAAGCTGGCTCAGAAGCATCTGCAGAAGATGAGCACCCCCAACGAGGTGCATTTCAGCAAACAGCTCACCGAGCTGATGGCCCAGCTGCCCGAGACAGGCTTCCCGGCGCGGCTCAGCCTGCCGGAGCAGGGTGCCTTTGAGATAGGCTACTACCACCAGACCCAGAAACGCTACGCCAAAAAGAATGAGGAGGAATAAACCATGTCTGAGCCCATCAAGAACCGCTATGATTTCGTCATCCTGTTCGACGTCGAGAATGGCAACCCCAACGGCGACCCCGATGCAGGCAATATGCCCCGCATCGACCCCGAGACGGGCTACGGTCTGGTGACCGACGTCTGCCTCAAGCGAAAGATCCGCAACTATGTCGAGACCCTGAAAGAGGACGAAAAAGGCTACCGCATCTACATCAAGGACGGTACGCCTCTCAACCGCAGCGACGCCGAGGCCATCAAAACTCTGGGCATCGATCCCGACCTGAAAGCCGCCAAAAAGGCCGACCCCGACATTGATGCCAAGCTGCGGGACTATATGTGCGAGAACTACTTCGACATCCGCACCTTCGGTGCCGTCATGACCACCTTCGTCAAGGGTGCGCTGAACTGCGGTCAGGTGCGCGGCCCCGTCCAGCTGAGCTTTGCCCGCTCGGTGGATCCCATCGTCCCGCAGGAAGTCACCATCACCCGCGTGGCCATCACTACCGAGGCCGATGCCGAGAAGAAGGGTACTGAGATGGGCCGCAAGCACATCGTGCCTTACGCCCTCTACCGCGCCGAGGGCTATGTCTCAGCCAACCTCGCCCGGAAGACCACCGGCTTCTCCGAGGATGATCTGAAACTTCTGTGGACTGCCATTCTGAATATGTTCGAGAACGACCACAGCGCTGCCCGGGGCAAGATGGCCGTGCGGGAGCTCATCGTGTTCAAGCACGATTCTGAGCTGGGCAATGCCCCGGCCTATAAGCTCTTCGACTCCGTCGCCGTCCAGCGCAAGCCCGATGTGGACGCCGCCCGCAGCTACCGCGACTACACCGTCACGGTGGCAGACACTCTGCCGGAAGGAGTCACCTGCGAGAGGCTGTCCTGATGGGCGGCGCAGACGACTGGCTGCCCCTGTCGGGCATCCAGCACTTCTGCTTCTGCCGCCGCCAGTGGGCGCTCATCCATCTGGAACAGCAGTGGGCGGAGAACCGCCGCACCGTCGAAGGCCAGCTCGACCACGCCCGCTGCCATGACGCAAACCAGACCGAACGGCGCGGCGGCCTGCTCATCACCCGAGGGATGCAGGTAGTCAGCCGTCGGCTTGGCCTGAGCGGAAACTGCGATGTCGTCGAGTTCCGGGCCGACCCGGAGGGCATCCCCCTGCAAAGCACGGAAGGGCTCTGGAAGCCCATGCCTGTCGAGTACAAGCATGGCCGCGCCAAGGCCAGCGACGCTGACCGGCTGCAGCTCTGCGCACAGGCCCTGGCGCTGGAAGAGATGCTGGTGTGCAGCATCCCGGAGGGTGCGCTCTTCTACGAGGAAACGCGGCGGCGGGAGGTCGTGCCGCTGACCGAAGAACTGCGCCAGACCACCCAGAAGATGGCTGACGAGATGCACGCCTATTTTGCCCGGGGTTATACGCCCAAATCAAAGCCCGGCACCCACTGCAATGCCTGCTCCCTCAAAGAGCTCTGCCTCCCCGTGCTGTATCAGCGTGCCGACCCAAAAGCCTATCTCCGCGCCCATCTGGACGAGATGCAGGAGGCCGCACCATGAGAAAGTTTTTGAACACGCTCTACGTCCTCAACAAGGACGCCTACCTTTCCCTCGAGGGGGAGAACATCGTCCTGCTCTGCAACAAGGCTGAAATCGGCCGGGTCCCGCTCCACAGGCTGGAAGGCATCGTCTGCTTCAGCTATCCCGGCGCAAGCCCTGCCCTGATGGGAAAATGCGCCCGCCTCGGGGTCGATTTGAGCTTTTTCAGCCCGCAGGGACGCTTTCTGGCCCGGGCCGTAGGCGAAGAGCGGGGCAACGTCCTGCTGCGGCAGACCCAGTACCGCATCGCAGACAGCGAGACAGAGAGCTGTCTCTATGCGCGCAATTTCATCCTGGGCAAAGTCTATAACGCCCGCTGGGTGCTGGAACGGGCCACCCGCGACCATCCCCAGCGGGTGCCGGTGGAACAGCTCAAGCACACCAGCGCCCAGCTGGCGGCGGCGCTGCCCCTCATCGAGCAGTGTGACGACCTCGACCAGCTTCGCGGTCTGGAGGGCGAGGCGGCACAGCGGTATTTCGACTGCTTTGATTCACTCATCCTGCAGCAGCACGATGATTTTTCTTTCGCAGGCCGGAGCCGCCGCCCGCCGCTGGACAATACCAATGCCCTGCTCTCTTTCGCTTATTCGCTTCTGGCCTCCGACTGCACGGCGGCTCTCCAGAGTGTGGGCCTCGACCCCTACGTCGGCTTTCTCCACCGCGCCCGGCCCGGGCGCAGGAGCCTCGCCCTCGACCTCATGGAAGAGCTGCGTGCGGTTTATGCCGACCGCTTCGTGCTCTCCTGCATCAACCAGAAAATTCTGAACCCAAAGCATTTCCAGAAGCAGGAAAACGGGGCCGTCCTTCTCACCGATGAGGGCCGCAGCGCCTTTCTGGGCGGGTGGCAGACCCGCAAGCAGGAGACTATCACCCACCCGTTCCTGAACGAAAAGCTTCCGTGGGGCCTCGTGCCTTATGTGCAGGCTCTGCTTCTGGCCCGCACCCTGCGGGGCGATATGGAGCTTTACCCGCCATTTTTCTGGAAGTGAGGGATGTGTATGCTGGTCCTTATCACCTACGACGTCAATACCGAAACTCCTGCCGGGCGCAAACGTCTGCGCAAAGTCGCCAAGCGCTGTGTGGACCACGGCCAGCGGGTGCAGAACTCCGTGTTCGAGTGTCTGCTGGATGCCGCGCAGTATGCCGTTCTCAAGGCGGAGCTGACGTCTCTCATCGACCCTGCTCTGGACAGTCTGCGCTTCTACCAGCTGGGCAACAACTATAAGAGCAAGGTGGAGCATGTCGGCGTTCATCCGCCCTTCGAGCAGGACGGCCTGCTGTTGTTCTGAGTTTCCCGCCCCGGTGCGAAGGGCGAGTTCTCAGCATTTTTCCGGCACCTTCGCACCGGATTTTTGTGTCATTTTGCATGATTTGGATAACTCTTTGACCCGTTGTAAATCAAGGCTCTTCTAAATTCGTGCAGAATGTTGTATAATTTGTTTGAAAATAGAGATTTTGTCTCTGTTTTTGCTGTCGCCCTCCTCGCGGAGGGCGTGGATAGAAATACCACCCCGGCCGGCAGCAAGCAGGAGACCAACGTCGCCCTCCTCGCGGAGGGCGTGGATAGAAATAGGCCCCACGGGCCAGACGGCCGCAGTCTACGCAGGTCGCCCTCCTCGCGGAGGGCGTGGATAGAAATTGTTCGGCGCCAAGGCTGCCACTCACTTCGACGGTCGCCCTCCTCGCGGAGGGCGTGGATAGAAATCTCGTCAGGCTCGAAGATCGCGGCGATCTCCTCGCGTCGCCCTCCTCGCGGAGGGCGTGGATAGAAATAGCTATTTCCCGGAGCTCAAACCATCACCGAAAGGTCGCCCTCCTCGCGGAGGGCGTGGATAGAAATACCTCGACGCCGTCGTAGATGGTGTTGCCGTTGGTCGCCCTCCTCGCGGAGGGCGTGGATAGAAATAGGATCAGGTCGAGCATCCTGTCGCTCCAGTCCTGCGTCGCCCTCCTCGCGGAGGGCGTGGATAGAAATTTTCTCGGGTCGTACTTCGTCACGGCGTTCAGCCGTCGCCCTCCTCGCGGAGGGCGTGGATAGAAATTGAACTCACTCATTGGGCTTGCCCTCACACACCGTCGCCCTCCTCGCGGAGGGCGTGGATAGAAATTTATCACCAAGGCGGAGCACGGCTCCGCCTCTTTGTCGCCCTCCTCGCGGAGGGCGTGGATAGAAATGACTTCGATACGCTGGTTGAGGAGCTGGACGCAACGGTCGCCCTCCTCGCGGAGGGCGTGGATAGAAATCGCTCATTGACGAGACTGGAGCAGCGGCAGGAGGCGTCGCCCTCCTCGCGGAGGGCGTGGATAGAAATGTGTCCATTGGCGGTATGACGTGGATGGGCTGTTAGTCGCCCTCCTCGCGGAGGGCGTGGATAGAAATTTGAGGGGTATGATCATGATAGAGACTCAACAGAGTCGCCCTCCTCGCGGAGGGCGTGGATAGAAATAAGGAGATTAACGCGCTGTTTAGCAACATCCGCAAGTCGCCCTCCTCGCGGAGGGCGTGGATAGAAATGGTCATTTGCCCTCCCGAAGACGGGTCAGGCCCTTGTCGTCCTCCTCGCGGAGGGCGTGGATAGAAATTCCAATAGACTGAAGTAATGGCGTATGACACATAGTCGCCCTCCTCGCGGAGGGCGTGGATAGAAATGGAAAAAAGCATTTGCGAAAGACATTGAGATGGAACGTCGCCCTCCTCGCGGAGGGCGTGGATAGAAATATGTACAAAGACACCGGCTTGAAAAACAAAGGCAGTCGCCCTCCTCGCGGAGGGCGTGGATAGAAATTTTGACCATCGTTGCAGTATCTACCACACCCAGGTCGCCCTCCTCGCGGAGGGCGTGGATAGAAATCGCTCATTGACAAGACGGGAGCAGCGGCAGGAGGCGTCGCCCTCCTCGCGGAGGGCGTGGATAGAAATATGTTTCGGCCAGCACGTTCGCCGGTGCCACGGGTCGCCCTCCTCGCGGAGGGCGTGGATAGAAATCTTGATAGTCTCGACAAGATGATTGCAGCTTGTAAGTCGCCCTCCTCGCGGAGGGCGTGGATAGAAATCTTCCCCGGAATATGACACCGTGACGCTTGAGCCGTTGCCCTCCTCGCGGAGGGCGTGGATAGAAATAAATCCAACCGCTGCACCCACCTGTATGCTGATAGTCGCCCTCCTCGCGGAGGGCGTGGATAGAAATCAGCTGGCAGGACCGCAGATGCCGTCCACGGCCGTCGCCCTCCTCGCGGAGGGCGTGGATAGAAATTGCCAACTGCGCCAAGATTTCGGTCTTGGACAGAAGTCGCCCTCCTCGCGGAGGGCGTGGATAGAAATTTTGCCTACCCGGCATATCGCCCTAGTAGTATAGCGTCGCCCTCCTCGCGGAGGGCGTGGATAGAAATTTGAAGGTCAGCTTTCCGTGAGTAGCATTCGGCCCGTCGCCCTCCTCGCGGAGGGCGTGGATAGAAATTGACCTCTCTGTACTCCTTGAGCTTGATTTTGTAGTCGCCCTCCTCGCGGAGGGCGTGGATAGAAATCGCCAAGGGTAAAAGCCATATCCACCAGCCGCCCGGTCGCCCTCCTCGCGGAGGGCGTGGATAGAAATTCAACTACCACGTCGGCCCGGCGGAACAGGTACAGTCGCCCTCCTCGCGGAGGGCGTGGATAGAAATATAGAGCTTCCCTTCCTTTTGTGCTTTGAGAAGTCGATCGCCCTCCTCACGGAGGGCGCAGGTAGAAATCGACACAAAAATATGGTAAACTCTTATTATCGTAAGGCAAGAAATTAGTGCAACATGAAAACAGCATATTTGCGATATGCAATTCAACGCTGTTGCTATTGCATTAAAAAGTTGAATTGCTATAAGTTGTTGCCATGCGCTCTCTAAGGAACCGAGTATTTTGACCTACAATTCCGTCTCTTAAAGACGTTGGTTGAAATCAGTTTGTGTTCCCCGGTGCATTCTTCGACTTGAAGTCGCTCCTATTTGAGGGGTGTGGATAGAATAACATAATAATCATATCGCGGTTCTCAAAGGCGTAACCAAGTCGTCCTCTTCACCGAGGGCGTAGATAGAAATCGTCACAACCACGCCGGTCTTTTCAGCATCAAGGTTGCCCTCCCCACAGAGGGTACGGATAGAAACCAGTTTTCACCTCGAATCGGGCATCGCCACAATTTTTCCAAAAAGGAGTTTTCCATGCATACCGTTCCCCTTACCCATCAGCTCGTCACCATCCAGGACGACTTTGACCTCGACAAGATCATCGAGAGCGGCCAGTGCTTCCGGCCACAGAAACTGGCCGACGGGCGATACCGTTTTCTTTCCGGCGGTGCACTCCTTTATCTGACCCCGCTAGGCGATGGGCAATACGACGCCGCATGGTATGGCTCAAATCGGGAGTACTGGGCCAACTACTTTGATTTGGGCCGGAACTATGCCGCGCTGCGGTGCAGCTTGGCGGGACAGAGCAGCTATCTGGACAAATCGCTCGATTTCGGGCAGGGCATCCGAATCCTGCATCAGGACCCATGGGAAATGCTCATCACCTTTCTTATCTCCCAGCGCAAGAGCATTCCGGCCATCCGCACCGCCGTAGAACGCCTTGCCCGGTGCTGCGGCGAACCGCTCAATGCCGAAGACGATGAAGTTTTCCTCTTCCCCACCCCGCAGCAGCTCTGCGGCCTCTCTGGGGCGCAGCTGATGGGCTGTGGTCTGGGCTACCGCACCCGTTACATCCAGAACGCTGCCGCACAGGCTTCCAGCGGCACACTCGACCTCAGTGCTCTGGCGGCGCTGCCCGACGACGCTCTCTTTTCCCGCCTCCTCGAGCTGGACGGCGTCGGCAAAAAGGTAGCAAACTGCGTCTGCCTCTTTGGCTATGGCCGTACCGCGATGGCTCCCATTGATGTTTGGATACAGCGACTCATTGATGAGGAATTCGGCGGCCGCGCCCCTTTTCCTTCCTATGGTCAGCAGGCTGGCATCGTACAGCAGTACCTGTTCTACTACAAGCGCAGCACCCGCCGCAGCGTCGCTCACAAAAAATAAAAAAGTTATTGACAACTCTCCTTTTGGCTGGTATAATGATACACGTCGTCAGGAATGATACGCCAGCTATGGGGGATTAGCTCAGCTGGGAGCCCAGTTGGTATCAAAACACACCCCCAGCCAGATAGTCCTGCGACAATCAAATTCCCAACAAAAACTCCATCCAAGAGGTTCGCTTCTTGGATTTTATGGGGGATTAGCTCAGCTGGGAGAGCGCTTGCATGGCATGCAAGAGGTCAGCGGTTCGATCCC
>OGHB01000667.1_pt1 | contig 17903 bp, 9 predicted proteins | sample 1571451 | NCBI WGS metagenome assembly OGHB01 (sample SAMEA2582071, study PRJEB24529) | metagenome | biome: Human gut stool | place: China | collected 2011
GTAAGGGACAGGAAGATACCTGCCTGAAGACATATAACAAATTATCTTCAGACAGGTAAACCACATCCCTACGGTAAAACATTACTTAGTTTTTTGACGTATCTCCCTGATTTATCTTATCAATGAAACAGGAAGAACTGCGGACGGGTATATAATTGGAACTCTTTTACTTTACCGGATAAGAATGAGCCTTCGCGCACTTTCACCCGGAAAGCAGTAACTTTATATATCTCCTGCATATCAATTATGATCTGATGCGGATGAGAAGCTTTCGCTGTCGGGGCCGTATGCCAGAAGGACGAAACATCTCCGTCGTATAAGTTCTCCCCTACTCCCAGATTCTGGTCCGCCAGTTCACTGTCTACATAGACAACTTTCCATTTCGTTTTATCAATCACCTGACCTTTATCATCCAGCAATTCCACTTCCGAGATACAAGCCTGATTGTCATCCGTATACGAGGAAAGAGTCTCGATGCAAAAATGACGGAAGGTTGCAGCAACAGGGAAATCGAACTGTTGCCACTCGTTCATTTCTTTCAAAGTAACTTTCAGAATGATATCCCCTTCGTCGAGCGTAGGAGTACCCGTAACCACACGAAGCTGTCCCTTCTGATAATTCTTGTCTACACCGAGGCTGTCGAGAATCGGTCGGTCCAGTCCTTGCAGAGCACGGTTTCCGGTATCTTCCATTTCAAAAACGACAATCTCATTCTCCCCTTCTTTCAACCATGGGGCAGGCAGATATAAAGTCTGTTGAGGACCGATATTCCAAAAACGCCCGAGCGATTTACCATTTACCCAGACAGCCCCTTTCCCCCAACGGCTCATATCAACGAAACAGTCGCCTTTCTGCCGAACGGTAAATATTCCCTTATGGAAAGCAGGTTTTCCCTGGATACTTTCGCCAAAGTTCATTTCCGAAACTTTCTCTTTATAAAGCGGCAGAGGAGTGATAGACCAACCTGTCAACTTTTCATCTCCACACAGCACCTGGTTCGTAATTCCTTTCCGGTTGAACAAAATATCGGGACCATAATTAACACGTCCTGTATTTTCTACCAGTATCTCCAGGGTAGCAGGAGCTTTCTGTATATCCAGCATTACATTATTCTGATTGTAACGGCGATCCAGACTTGCCACTTGCTTTCCGTCAACCAGAATTACGGCATAATCACGCAAATCCTGTATAATCAGTTTCTGTTTGCCTGCCTTGTTTATGGTAGTCTGATAGTGTATGTAACCGAAGTCGACTCCCAGATCTTCCATTGAAAGGACATTTTCCGATTCGGTAGTCTGGTGAAAAGCAGCCTGCAAAGGAGCACTTTCTTTCAGTTCAATCGTTGCGAAGGTTGTTGTCGGATTGTCGGCGGGAACCTCGGGCAATACGGTTCCATGAGGCAGATGCTTCTGAATGACTTCCCTGAAAGCATAATATTTCGGGTAACAGTTTCCCCATTCACCCAGAGGCGCGTCATAATCATAGCTGGTGGGCTGCGGACGATATCCTCCAGCCGTATTGGCACCATTCATGTACCAGAAATTTGTTCCTCCGTGGAACATATACATACTAACGGATACGCCTTGTCCCAACATCCAATCGAGTTGCTCGGCAGGGCGTTTATAGTCGACTGTCGAATGGCGCTGTCCCCACACATCGAACCAGGCCGGATAAAATTCCGCCACAAAATACGGACCGCCCGGATGATATTTATCGATGATCTTAAAGATATCTTCGCTGAACACTCCGTTCAATGTCGGCAATGCACCGTCGATGTGTCCGGCCTCAACCTGCCCGCCACCGTCGCAAGTAAATAGCGGAACATTGAATCCGGCATCTTTTATCATATCGCGGAGAGCTGCCAGATATTCTTTATCCGCCGCATACGAACCGTACTCGTTTTCTACCTGCACCATTAATATGTTTCCGCCGTTATTGACCGTCAACGGGGCCAGTTGTTTGCCAAGCGCTTTTATATAACGTTCGCAATACTCCAGGAAGCGGGGATCTTTGCTGCGGTAGACCATGTTCTTTTCTTTCAACAACCAGGAAGGATAACCGCCGAAGTCCCACTCAGCACAAGCATACGGACCCGGACGGAGAATCACATACAAGCCTTCCTCCTGTGCCAGACGTACAAATTCGGCAACATCCGCCTGCCCGCTGAAATCAAACTCACCGGGCTGTCGTTCGTGAAAGTTCCAGAACACATAGACTGATATTGTATTCAATCCCATGGCACGTGCCCTTTTCAAACGGTCGCGCCAATATTCGTGAGGAATACGGGCGTAGTGCATCTCGCCGCAAATCAACTGCACATCCTTACCGTCAACATTGAAAGTTCCGCCGTCTATCTTAATACGCTCTTTAGAGGAGCAAGCCAAAAACAGAAACGGCATGAGCAAACCCAGTATGAACTTATAAAGCCTTTGTCCTTTATTCATAATAGATGATTGTTATATTTTTATTTCTATACCTATTGTACAAATGCATGCCGGAATTTACTTACCTTATTCCAGCCGCCACGGGTAAAGTCGGGAACAGCCACCGGAGCCGAACCATTTTCCAAAGAGAGGCGAGTCAACTCAGCCATGCAACACCACTCGGCGAGATCATACACATCCATATCCAACGGTAATCCGTTGCGCAGACAATACACTAGACGATAATCCATGATATAATCCATACCACCATGGCCGCCTACCTTTTTGGCTGTTTCTTCCAGTTCCTGATGAATCGGATGCTTATATTTGTTCATCAATTCCCGTTTCACATCTTCGGGCAAAGAACCGTGCGCATTCAGGTTTTCATGGTTGGCAACAACATTCGTATCTACCTGTTCGGGGCGCAGGCAATATTCCTCCACCGGATATTTGCTGGCATATCCGTCAGTGCCGACCAGTTGATACATCCGGCTATACGGGCGTGGCGTCATTACGTTATGCTGGATGAGCATTGTCTTACCGTTTTCCGTGCGAATGACAGTAGTTGTCTGGTCACCGTTCTGGAAATCTTTTACTTCTTCGCCCGTGGTTTTCCGGATATATGCCGGTCCGTTAACCGCCTTTGTATCCACAGCCACCAATGTCTTCATCCTGTCTCCCCGATGAATATTGAGTAGTTGGCAAGCCGGGCCAATGCCATGCGTCGCATAGATATCCCCACGATTGTTGCGATTATAATCCATACGCCAATTATTCCAGTAAGAAGACCAATAATCTTCCAAATTATGAATATAAGCGCCCTCAACGTGCAGAATCTCGCCGAAAACTCCTTGCTGTGCCATGTTCAATGTTGTCAGTTCAAAGAAATCATATACACAGTTTTCCAGTTGCATACAGTGTTTGCGGGTTCTTTCGGAAGTATTTATCAAACTCCAAATCTCCTCCAATGTCATGGCGGCGGGAACTTCGATAGCTACGTGTTTGCCATGTTCCATAGCATACACTCCCATTTCCGCATGGTGTTTCCAGTCAGTAGCCACATACACAAGGTCAATATCATCCCTTTCACACAACTGTTTCCAGGAGTTCTCATCACCGTAATAGGTCATAGCCTCCGGCAAACCGGCTTCCTTGAGAATGTTCTGGGCTTTTTCCACACATTCCTGACGTATATCACACAAAGCCTTGATTTGGATACCCGGAATATGTGTAAAACGGACAACAGCTCCCGGACCACGCATCCCCAGTCCGATAAATCCCACGCGTACCGTGTCCATCTTGGGAGCAGTTAGTTGAATGACGTCCTCCTGCCCTGAAGGACGTTCCGGAGTAGCCACCACAAGGGGATGCATGGTGCTTTTCTTCTGCCCGCAACCGGAAAAGCCTACAAGCAGAAGTGTAATCATTAAACTGATAAATATCCTGTTCATAACTTTCATTCTTTTTACATAAAACAATATTACCTGTCAGTGACCTTATTTACAATTTCTTCCAAAGACATTCGTGGCGCATCGTCCGCCATGTGCAAATTCTTTTCCACCCATTCGCGTTCCCAATGGAAATAATCGGGCGCTTTCGCTTCCTCTCCGCGAAGCAACGCACGCAAGTAATCGAAGTAAACGAGCCAACGCTCCTTATAATAGGTGTTCATCATGCCGGCCCATTCTTTATAGGCACAGTCATGCAAATTGTCTTCCGATGTCACATGTTCTCCCCAATAGGTAATAAGCATCATCAGGTTGTGGAAGTTGTTCTTTTTCTCTGCGGCCGTATTTCCTGCATCTTTGGCCTGTTGCTGCCAAGTGCTCAGACGGAAAAACGGGTCCTGTGCCAACAACTCATTTTCGGTATCGATCATCATCAGGAATCTGGAAACTTCCTGCTCAAATTTCTCAACTTTTTTCTCTTGATAGGCAGTTATCATATCATAGAACACCGAATCAGCTTCATTGGCAATGACTTGTCTCAGGAAGTGTATCAGATCAATGCGATAGGTACGAACCTCATTAAATTCCGGCATTGCCTTGGCAAAAAGGAACGCTGCTTTCTTGTAAAGATCTCTATCATACTTCTTAGCCAGTCTACCCCAAGAGGAAACCGATTTGAGTTCAAGTGCGGGACGTGCGCACAGGATGTTTTCGGGCGGTCCTTCCTGATAACCGACTTCACTGCTATAAATAGATTTCAACATCATCTTCCAGGCAGTCCGTATTTCATCGGTGATACGTCCGTAACGGGCTGTAACATAAGATTCTATCCATTGGTCTACATCCACCCGGTCTTTGTGCCACACCAGTTCAAGTAACAATTCATACGTAACAGGATTGTTGTTTATACCTTCGGGCAAGATACCTACCCCTTTCATATACTTCGCATATTCGCTATTCGAGGCACGGTAAACTTCATCGGCAAAACGTTGTAATTTTCCGTTGATACCGGGACGTTCGCCGAAATTTGTAACAGTAGCCCAAATGAAAGGCGTTCCTTCGTAGCCTTTACGAGTTTCCCAGTTATTGGTATTCTCCCCGAACAATTCCTGAACCAATACATAGCGTTTATCCAGCTTTTCCAGCAAACCCGGCTTCGGGTTGTCCTGCCAGCCTTGCAACACCCAGATAGATCCGGGAAAATGTTTCTGCATCGTTTTTTGTATAGCTCGTCCTGCATCTCCCAGCGCTACGCCGTCCGTAGCTCCTCCCTCATGAAAAGGGTCGCCGGAGAAGAAACGAATGTCCGAACCGTACAAACGGCGGGTTTCGTCATAAAAGATGGCTGCAACACGATCGAACTCCGGGTCCATAGGATCCAGAATATCCGGGCGAGTGAAAGCACCCCAAGTTCCTTGCGGAATGATATGCGCCTTACTCTTGTTTTTCAGGTTGCTCGGCACCATTCCGTAGAATCCGGGCATTAACGGCTCAATCCCCAATGACTTCATACGCTTCAGCATTTTCTGCACCAGTTTCTTCCGGCTGTCTATCTGTGACTGAGGCATAGGGCCACCCCAACCTTCGATATTTCCCATTAGCCACCAGGCATTATAAGCCGGTCCGGTGATAAAATCGGCAATCTCTTTTTCCGAGTAGTTCATCCGGCGGAGCGTGTTTTGCCATACAGCTTCCGAGCCGTTGGCTACAAGCATCAGGTTCACGCCGTTGAGTGCCATCCAGTCAAGTTCCCATTGCCAGTCGTCCCAGTCATAAAAGCTCATGGTATAATTGAAAGTACAGTAGTTCAGCGCATAGCGATATATAGATGTGGTTTTGACTGTTACAGGTTGTCCGATGACCGGAAGCTCAGTAACGGGGGCGAGCTGGTCACCTAGATGAGACATACTGCGGTGGCAATAATATTTCAGATACCAGTTGACACCGACTGCCGCCGCATTTGCTCCCGTGGCCTGTACCACCAATTTCTTGCCGACAGTCTGCAATATGAAACAATCACCGTCCGAAGACGCAATTTCCTTGAATTGAATATGTTTTCCCAGCCATGGGGCACGGCGGGACACAAGTTCGCGTACGCCATCGAACGTAGCGGCATAGCCAGTGCCTACTACACACAGCAGCACGAAAAGAACAGAAAAGAATTGTTTTAGTATTTTCATGGTTTGTATATTTAAACTAGTGAAAAGGCGGACACTTTATTGATCTGCACCTATGTTAATACGATGATTATCACAACGCTTATCGCCGTCAATGTCGAACATTCCCCGGACATAGCCCTGAAATATGAGTCCTGTCCCTATCGCCGGCGAAGAGGATTTCAAATGTAAGTCAGGTTGTTGTAGCCGGGTACTTTTCAATAGTGGATCTACATCGAACACTGATGTCTTATCACCACTTACAGCCTGCCAGGCGGAAAAGTCGGTGTACTCCTTACCATCCCATATCCATTTATGGTTCTTCTTCGTGGGTGAGAAATAGATATTGCCACCGATATAATTATTCTTTCCCGAAGTCGTGTATTTACGGATAAAGATATCCCGGTCGGATACGGCATAAATGATATTATTGGCGATTACATTCTCTTCACACAACTCGGAAAGACGGATTTCCCCTTCGCTGCTGTTATCCCGATCATTCACTTTGAGATAATTGTTCGTGCCGTCCAGTTGGCCGCCTTTGAGGTTGTTATTGAACAGAGTGTTGTTCACAACATAACAGTTTTTGGTACTTAGTCCGTCGAAACCGAGATAAGCTCCCATATAGATACCGGTACGGAAGTTGTTGTACACAAAATTATCACGTACGATACAGTCCTTGGTCTGCAACTTGTAACTTTCACTGCAAAGCCCGATACCACGGTCACATTCGAAAACCTCATTCTGCTCTACAATCGTGTTTCCGTTGCCGCACAGGTATATACCGATCGCGCCGCCATTGGATACGGACTGGCTCCAATAGTCCTGCGATTTTTCGTGTGTACAACGGTATACTTTATTGCGACGCACTACCCCGTTGCGTGCATAATTGACCGAAATATCGCCTTTGGGGTTCAGATTATCTCCTCCCGCAATGATGATACCGATATTCTCCACATCGTGTACTTCATTGTCCTGAATGGTGAAGTCGACCACATTGCCTGCCAATGTAAAGGCTTCACTTGTGCCGCTATGAATTTCGAAGATTTCACACTTCTCTATCAGCAGGTTGCGAATTGGCGTGTTGTCATCCGTACCTAAGACCAGAATTGCGTGCGCGCTGCGCCAGTCACCTTTTGCGTCAACTAACGGGCAGTCATTCTTTATATCATATACTTTGCATCCCCGGAATGTTATGTTACCGGACGTTCCGGTTATATAAATTCCTTCCGGATCTGTGTTGTTCTCCGAATCGTGGGCATGGCAGATATGCAAGTTCTCAAATTGCATATAGTCTATATTATTGACCTGTACCAGTGCATTGCCCCATCCTTTGACATACAGGTCGGAACCGTCTATTTTAGCAATTTCACCAGGATAACTTTTCAACGTTATCATCTTGCCGGTTTTTCCTGAACGTGTCGGAACGACAAACTCTCCGTATGATCCCTCCCGCAAGAAAACGGTATCACCAGGATTGACACGCTGCAGTGCTGCGGCTATTGTTTTTAAAGGTTTTCTTTTACTTCCATTATTCGCATCATTACCAGTCGGAGCCACATACCAATGGGCAGAAGCAGCTCCGCATGCTAACAAGCTAAATAGAAGAAAGCTTATGAGCGAACAAAAACTTTTTCTCATTTCTATTTGGCTTTAATTGAATATCTTTGAATTTAATCTATAATCTGTTTTATTACTGATCGGCTCCTATGCTGATATTTGTTCCATTGTAACGTGCATTACCATCAATATCATAGCTACCTACGAAATAGGCGGCAATGAAATAACCGGCGTTCTTAGCGGGCGATCCTGATTGTAAGTGCAAATCAGGAGCGGATATGTCAAGACTCACCAATTTCGGATCGACATTATAAAGCGAGTTCTCATCTCCGCTGGCTTTCTGCCATGAAGAGAAATTCGTATATTCTACACCATCCCAAAACCACTTGTGATTGGCAGAAGTCGGAGAATAATAGAGATTGTAGCCGATTTTGTTCTTGCTACCGGACCGGGTGTATTTACGGACAAAAATATCCCTATCGGTCACAGCATAAATGAGGTTGTTCATTATTGTATTATTAGTACAATTCTCAGCCAGGCGAATCTCACCCTCGCTATCCTTTTCATCATTGATATTTTCCGAATTATTGCTTCCGTTCAACGCACCGCCAACCAGGTTATTGTGATAGAGCGTGTTATTTACAACATAACATCCGGACGTACCTCCTACCGTGTATCCGATATAATCGCCCAGGTAAATTCCCGTACGATAGTTGTTGTAAACAAAATTATTACGCACAATACAATCTTTGGTAGCCAGCACATTACTCTCGCTAACCAAACCGATAGCACGGTCACATTCCCACACGATATTCTGCTCGATAATAGTACTTGCACCTCCGCAAACATAGATTCCAATCGCCCCATAAGCGGCAGGATTATTATAAACACCTTCCCAAAAATCCTTTGAGACCTGATGAGAGCACCGATATACCTTGTTTCGTCTCACCACTCCGTTACGCGCATAATTTACGGATATATTACCACCTGCATTCAAGTTGTCTCCTCCGGCCACAATAATACCGATATTCTCGACATCATGTACTTCGCAATCCTGTATGGTAAAACCGTCAACATTCCCGGCAATAGTCAGCGTTTCACTGGTTCCGGTATGCATATCGTAGATTTCGCATTTTTCAATTGTCAGATTACGTATCGGTGTGCCGTTATCATCTCCTATGACTAGAAACGCATGCGCACTACGCCAGTCACCGTTGTTATGTCCTGCAAGACAAGTACTTTTTATATTATAAACCTTACAGTTACGGAAAGTGATGTCTCTTGACACTCCATTGATATATACCCCTTCCGGGTCGGTATTAACATCCGAATTCGTAGCATTGCAGATATGCAGGTTTTCAAAAGTCATATATTGGACACTTTTCAGTTGCACCAATGCACTGAACCAACCTTTGATCGTCATTCCGGTCCCATCAATCTTAGCAGTTTCGCCCGGATAACTTTTTAATGTTATCAGTTTTCCTTTTTCCCCTGAACGAGTAGGAGTGACAAACTCATGGTATGCACCCTCCCGGAGAAAAATCGTATCACCGGGATTGACACGCAACAATGCCTTTGAAATACTTTTCAGAGGACTGTCCAGAGTACCACTGTTTCCATCGTTGCCTGTGGTAGCCACATACCAGCTTACCGGTTCATTGCCGGAAGGGTTATCAGGACTTTCCGGTTCATCCCCTCCATTTCCACCTTGTTCTTTTCCCGGTTCATCCGGTAGTTCCTTATCATCGTTGCCACACGCGCTAAGCCCGATGAACAAGGTAAGAGCCAATAGAATCATTTTCTTTCTCATTTGTACTTCTTTTAAATACCCTATTAAAAACTGAAAAACAGAAGAGGCGGCTTAAAGATGCAGAAGCACTCCTCCCCGCCTCATTCCCCCTTAATTATTCATAAACTATCTTCCTTATCACATTATTTTTCTTATCGTAGACATAAATCACACCATTTTTATCTACGGCAAGGTCCTGAGGTCCTGAGAAAGCGGCAGAGCCGGCATTAGCATCCACATATCCTGCCTGAGTGCCACCTGCAACCAAGCGTACCACTCTGTTTGTCATATCGAGCAGGCGAATACTTTGGTCAAGATTCTCTCCACCGTCCCACGCACCATTACCAGCTACGTAGATATCACCGTTCGAATCAATAGCTAAATCAGACGGGAATGTAAAGAGTGCATCCTCAAAAGATCCGTTCAGATAGCCCGATGTTCCTTTACCTATCAAATTCTCTGCTTCCCAAGTACCAGCTTTGAATTTTACAATGCCATTCAGAATCTGGTCGGCTGCATACAAATTACCTTCCTTATCCACAACAATCCCTCTAAAATTACCGGTAGTTATCTGGGTAGATCCCTCTGCCGTCCATTTGTAAATACCACTACTGGACGATACAAAAATATCTCCATTGCGTTTATCTACGGTCAGGAACCAAGGTTCAAAGTCTGTTTCTCCAAGTGTAGTTGTCACTCCTTCAGGTGTTATTTTCCTGATTTTCCATTCGAACACATCGGTCAGAATTATATTTCCTTCCGCATCGCAATCCATTCCGTAAAGTCCGTTAAAGCGTGCCTGTACTCCTGTTCCGTCAATGCAACCTTTATTTCCGGCCAGTCCTGCCAAAGTCGTGACAGTTCCGTCAGGAGTAATCTTACGGACACAGTAGTTGACGCAGTCGCCTACATACACATTTCCGTCATCATCTACGCAAACAGAACCTTTCTTCCAGTCTTCAGCCGGCTCTGCTTTGGCAGCGTCAAAGAAAAACAGTGCCTCACTTCCAACTCCATCCTGATATCCCGGTTCGCCATTGGCACTACCTGCCAACGTAGTGACTACCGCAGAGAATGAATAAGTAAACTTCTCGATAGTACGAACGGGTTCCCGGTTGGCAATAGTAATAGTAAGCTCTCCGTCCCCCAATTTAGGAGGGACGATAGCCAGAATGTTGTTCATACTGCAATTAAGCACTTTCAAAGGAATGTTTCCTAAAGTTACCGAGATATCTTCCGGATTCTCAGAAAAATTCTTTCCGGTAATCAGAATTTCCGTTCCGGCACTACCGCTAGTCGGATAAAAACGATTCACAACTACCGGACTACCAGCATCGTGCCCGTCATCGTCTTTACAACTGCTAAATAGATTTACACTACCTATCAGTAAAATCAAAATTATATATTGAATAGTGTTCAGTTTCATAAGACTTATCATTTTTCTACGGTTGTTATTTTCTTTACACAATTATTCCGCCGGTCTAATACATATACCGTACCGTCCTTATCGACACAGACAGAAGAAGGCGCACCAAAGGCGGCTGGCAGGCTTTCAAGCGCTGAATTGACACCTGCATAAGAAAGCACTTCAAAGCTGCTATCCGTATTTCCGGAAGTTCCGGAACCGGCAAATGTGGTAACCATTCCCGTTTTCTGGTCTATATACCGAATACTTTGGTCGGCACTAACTGTCGAAGCTTCTGCTGTACCATTACCTGCTACCAAGATATTACCGTCTGCCGTAACTGCTATTCCCCACGGAGAAGTAAAGGTCGCTTCATTAACCGGACCATCAGCATATCCGCTTTTGCCGGTACCAGCTATTACAATAGGTGTATCCCAACGATCCTTGACATATTTAATAATCTGGTTAGTTCCGATATTGGTAATATAGAGATCACCCGTACGTTTATCAATATCCATACCTCCACAATTTCCAGCACCCGCACCGGCAATAATCAAGTTGCCCACACTTGCCGGGTCACCTCCATAATCGTTCAAGTCTTTGAGCAAAATATCTCCGTTTGACTTCATACTGTAAAGACGATTGCTTGCTTCATCAATGGCCAAACTAATGGCTGCCTGATAACCCAAATACAATGCTTTTCCATCAGGCTCGAAACATACGGTTGCCCCAGTCCAATCGTCACAAATGTACATATTACCTTTGTTATCAACCTTTAAGTCAGTAGGACGTACCACTGCATTGTACGAACCTGTACCTCCATTATCATACCGCCAATTAATTCCCCAGTCTACATCATCTGCCGTACCTGTACCCGCCATTTCTGTGACAGTGCCGTCAGAAGCGATTTTACGTACGCGCAAATTACCTATATCCGTCAAATAAACATTTCCATTGTCATCGGCTGCGATACCGCCCCGGCGGTATTCCCAATCCGCACACATAATATTAAATTCGGAACTTCCCGGCAGAGTGGTAACTGTACGCTCGAACACGAGTTCTTTATATTCAAAATCTCCCGTAGTAAGAGTTCTTCCGTTAAAACTGATTACAATAGGATATGATCCGAAGTCTGTTTCCGGAATAGTCACCAGGAAATATCCTTCTTCAACTGTACAATCAGCAGCTAGCCCATTGTAGGTAGCGGACGGATTCTTGATTTCCGTCGGTAAGTTCTCTACATAGATACGTACCTTTGTCCCAACCTTTCCATAAGCAGGAGAGTAACCTGTAATGGCTGTTTTCTGAAAAATAAAGTTCACTTCCGATTGAGTTGTCTTCCCATTTGTCTTAATGACAATAGGAGCCGTTCCTATTGCTTCATTATCCGGAACTTCCACCAATAACTGCTCTTCATTGGAACGCAGAATAGATAATTGTACTTCATTAATACTCACACTGATAGAAGTTGCATCCAAAGGAAACTGTTCACCGTTTATCAATAACTGCGTACCTCCTTTTCCTGTATTCGGAGCAAAATCATAGATAGAAAGTTCTCCGGCACGAGGTGACAACGACTTTTCATCATCGTCCGTACAACCGGTGAAAATGGTTGCTGCCAAAATAACAACCATAGATATATAGTATGAAATTGTTTTCATTATGCTATCTTATTAGTTTTATATTTTTCAGGAAAATTCTACCAACCCGGATTCTGAACCAAGCCACGTCCACGGTCAATCTCTGTCTGAGCAATCGGGTACAAATACATCTTATTATCCCAATATCTGGTCTGCAACAACTTGCGTTCATAGAAACCTTCAAAAGCAAATCCTTGTCCCTGATCGTCAGCAAGTACATTCATACGATAAATCTTGCGATTCTCTTCTTTCTCATAAAGTAACCGGCGCGCAAGCGTCCAGAAACGGTCGCCTTCAAATGCCAGTTCAATCTGACGTTCGCGAAGAATCCATTCACGCATTTTTTCTTTATCACCCAAATCCTGAGGATAGGTAACCGTAATATTCGGAATACCGGCACGTTCACGAATCTCATTAAAATAAGTGATAATCTTGGGATCTTCCGGATTGTATTCGTTCATCGCTTCCATATAGTTCAATAATATTTCGGCATAACGAATATGAATATACGGGCGGTATACTGCCTGATCGTTACGGATACTGGAAGAGGTACTTACTTTCTTGGCTACATTATACCCGGTGAAGTCGGTCATCTGCGTTCCCGCTCCCGATGAACCGGAATAGTAATATTCAGCTCTTCCGAATCCATCTTTATTCTTGTCGGAAGAAAAATAATTGCGGTCGTCAACAGTTATGGCAGAGAGCACCGGACGTCCGTTATAATGTACGGAAGCATAGAAACGAGGTTCACGATCAACGTACATATTCGATTCTCCTTTACGGTATCCCCGGTTAATCTCATTACGGACTTTTCCGTATTCGTCCGGATCATCTTTCTGCGCAAATCCTTCTTCCGAATAATTCTCGTCATCATTGATATCCAGTCCGTCACGAGTCAAAAAAGCATCTACGATATTCTGCGTTGCATTCTGCATACTATATCCGCCATTCTTCGGGTTACAACGTTTATCATATCCCCACTGCCAGTCTCCAGATTTATGAGTAGCAAATATAACTTCAGCATGATTGCCAGACATGAACAGTTCGCGGAAAGACAGATACGGGTCAAATTCTCTATCACCGCTTTCTGTATTGTGATAAAGATGATAAATGCCTAGATCAATCACATCTTCGGCGGCTTCAGCAGCAATTCGCCACTTTTCCTGATCTTTGGTCTGTGGTGCCAACAATTCTCCGTCCTTATTCTTGAAATCCTTGAAACGGGGATTTCCATTCCAGAGTTCACTGGCTGCCAACAAACGAGCTTGTGAAATCACCGCCAAAGCAGCCCCCCTCGTAGGACGTCCCAGATAAGCTGTTGAGGTCCATACATCCGGCAGTACATTCAATGTTGATTCCATCAAGCCACAGACATACTCCACACATTCGTCAAATTGACGGCGAACATAATTATTGAAATCTTCGTCTTGCTCGGCAGGTTTCTCGAAAATAACAAACGGTCCATACAGACGCAACAGATTCCAATAGAACCAACCACGCAAGAAACGTGATTCCGCCTTATACTGAGTCTTCAAATCAGTACTTAACACACCTTCCGGAACACGGTCGATGTTTTGCTCGAATACAAGCGCTTTCTGAATACCTCGATAAGCAGCACTCCATTTATTATCACCCAATGTATTGGAAGGTCCCCAGTTGCCTTCTACCATATTACGGACATTCGTATTAGAAAAGACACAGGAGGTTTCATCAGCAAAACCGAACACAACCGGATCATCAGTAGACAGCCAAATATATCCGTAAATGTTATATAAATAAGCTTCCGCCTCCACACGGGTTTCCCAAATCATATCCGTAGTTTTCAGGTTCTCCGGTTTCTGGTCCAAATAATCACAAGAAGAGACTCCTATAATGCCGGCGGACAACAGCCCGACAGCCAATATACGGCTAAATATTTTTTTCATTGTTTTCATTGCTTTATTAGATTAAAACGAAACTCTCATTCCCAATGTCACCATACGCGATAACGGATACTTTGCCCCATTAGAACCAAGTTCCGGATCCCATAACTTGAATTTAGAGAATGTCAGCAAGTTTTGTCCGGACAGATAGAAATAAAGGTATTCTATTCCTTTATCCATTAGTTTCTTGTTCTCAAGCGTATATCCGAGCGAGGCTTGTTTCAAACGTAGATAACTGCCATCTTTCAACCAATGCGTACTATTCACATAGTTGTTGTCATTTGTTGTTGCATTAGCTGTCATACGCGGATACCATGCATCTGCACGAGGATTGTCCGCCGTCCAGCGATCTAATGCTTTGGTGATGACATTGCTGGGATTCAGTCCCATGCCGGTGAAAGGTACAATACCGACTCCACTTGCTCCCCAGTCACCGTTGCCGGTATCAATAGAACCACCATTGGCCATAATAGATACATCCGACACTCCCTGGAAGAAGAGAGCCAAGTCAAAGTTATGATAGTTGATATTAAAGCCCATACCGTATGACCAAGAAGGGAACCAAGACTTGCCCAAATAACATTGGTCATTAGCGTCAATCACACCATCATCGTTCAAGTCTTTATACTTGATGTCACCAGGTGCCAGTTCACGCATCTGTCTCGGACTCTTTTTGATTTCTTCCTCACTCTGGAAATAACCTTCGGCTATATATCCATAGAACTCGCCATAACGGGTACCTTCACTCTTTTGATAAGCGTATTGCATAGCCGGTTCGTCACGGAACACAATCTTATTCTTGCTATAAGTCAGATTACCAAATAAACGCAACCCTACTTTGTTACCGATACGGGTCTGGTATTCCAAATTCGCATCTACTCCTTTATTATCCATTTCACCCATATTGGCATAGATAGAGGCGTCAAAGCCTGCCATGCTCGGCAAAGAAGAACGTTGAATCAGAATATCCTTACGTCTTTCCCAATAATAATCCAATGTCAAGTTCAATTTACCCCAAAGCATCATTTCCAAACCAATATTTGTCTTATAAGATTTCTCCCAAGTCAGTTTGTCCGACCCCAGCAGCGTCTCTCTAATACCGTATACGAGATTTCCGTTCGGTCCGAATCCATAGCTGTTTCCGCTTCCGAACTGAGTAAAATAAGCAAAACGGTCTCCTGTACCACCAATGTTATCATTACCTACGATACCATAAGAAGCACGCAATTTCAACAAGTCTACCGTACGAGTCATATTCTTGAAAAACGGTTCGTTTGAAATGACCCAACCCACAGAAGCAGCCGGGAAGAAACCGAAACGATGTCCGGGAGCAAAGTTCTCCGAACCGGTGTAAGAACCGTTCACCTCTGCTAAATAGCGTTCTTTATATCCGTAGCCGAAACGGGCAGCAATCGCCTGATTACGATATGGAATAGAAGCAATGGCACTTCCGGCAGTAGCAATCATACGGTTACGCATATTATAAAGCACCATTCCATTTACGTTATGATGACCGAAAGTGCGATCATATGAGATATTGGCTTCAGTATAAATAACTCTTTCTCCCGTATCGCTATGTTCATAATAAAGTTCATCAGAACCTTCCTTGATCGGTTTACCAAAGACAAGTTCTCCGTTTCCGTCACGCTGGTTGGTATACCATAAGTCTACCCCTCCGGTACGCTTATTATTGAACTCACTATAACTGTCAAAAGAGAAACGAGCATAAGCCGAAAGTCCTTTGGTTATGAAATCTAATTTTTGGTTGACGGTAAATACCGATTGCAAAGCCGGACGGAAAGTATCAGTGTACCCGCTGTTCTGCACTTCGTTCATCGGATTGGAACCAGCATTGGCCGGAGGACCTGCCCAACGCCCGTCCGGATAGCGAACAGGAAAAGCAACCGGTGAAGTTGAGAAAGCTTCATACCATAGTTTGTTAGAAGCGATACCCGGATAACGCGAATCTGTCATAATAGCCGACAGGTTCATCTGTAATAAAGTAGTTTTTGTAATGTTCACGTCTACGTTACTACGGAAATCATAACGCTTATAATTCAGGTTCGGGTCATACCCGTTTTCCTTCTTTACATTATATTGTCCTCCCTGGTTATAGAAAGAAGCGGACAAGTAGTATCGAACCAAGTCGCTACCACCACTAATATTCAGGTTGACATTAGATACAGATGAAACATTCTTATAAATCTTATCGATCCAATCCACATTCGGATATAAGTAAGGATCCAGTCCGCTCTCGGTTTTTAATATCTGTTCACGGGAATATACCTCACTCAGTCCCGAGTTTCGACGACTTTCATTATATAACATCATATAATCAACACCACTCAACATCTCCGGAACTTTAGTGAAGTTGGTAAAACCCGTTTCTGCCTTTATGGAGATTTTAGGCTTACCTACCGACCCGCGTTTAGTAGTAATAATCATCACACCGTTAGCACCTTTCGCACCATATACAGCAGTAGCAGAAGCATCTTTCAAGAGAGAGATACTAACGATATCTTCCGGGTCAATATTGTTGTAAGCACCTCCATAAGTGGAGTTCACATCGTCACGCTGCACACCGTCTACAATTACCAATGGAGATGTATTTCCCGTGAAAGTACCGATTCCACGAATTGTAAAGGTCGAGTTATCATATCCCGGTTCACCACTGGACTGTACGGAAATAATACCTGCAACCTTACCTTGCAAAGCATTGCTAAGATTGGCAACTGGAGTTTTCAGGCTTCCTATATTCACCGAAGCTACCGATCCGGTCATCGTCACTTTCTTCTGAGCACCGTATGCCACAACCACTACCTCTTCCAGACTGGAAGTAGCTTCTTCCAAAGAGACATTAATAGTAGTCTGATTGCCCACTTTGATATTCCTGGGTTCATATCCCATAAAACGGAATTCCAATTCTGACTGATTATCAGGAACTGTTATCATGTAAAATCCATCAATATCAGTAATTACACCAGTAGTAGCATTTGCCAATTTTACGCTCGCCCCCGGAATCGACTCACCGGTAGTAGTGGTGACATTACCTTTGATGGTACGTGACTTTTTTGTATTGACAGACTGTTCCTCTTTTGCCGGAAACAAAAGAATCTGTTTGCCCTGAATTTTCCAAGAAATTCCTTTTCCCTTAAAAGCCTGTTCTAAAGCAACATTAATTGATTGTTTATTAACGGATACAGTGATTCGCTGATTCGTTTTAAGTTGATTATCTTTGTAAAGAAATGAATAACCACTCTGGGTCTGAACCGCTTCTACAAACTGTTTCAGCGTAACATTTTTCATATTCAGAGTCAACAAATCTGATTGTTGTGCCTGCGCCTGGAGCGATATAAAAAACAGTAGAAATAATATTTGCCAGGTACAAAGTCTTAGCTTCCCCAAAAAGGATAAAGGTAAAATAAAACCTCTCATTCCCTTTGGGATTGAAATATTTTTCATAAATTTGCAATTTAAAATTAATAATTGGTAGAGTTAATTTTAATCTGGATAGGATTGGAAAACGGGAATTTTCTGATCCTTTTTCTTTTTCAAGTTGT
>OGHB01000674.1_pt1 | contig 17822 bp, 17 predicted proteins | sample 1571451 | NCBI WGS metagenome assembly OGHB01 (sample SAMEA2582071, study PRJEB24529) | metagenome | biome: Human gut stool | place: China | collected 2011
TAGGGATTTCCAAGGGGCAGTTTAAGCGGGCGGTTGGCCACCTTTTAAAGGCCCGCTTGGTCAGCCAGGTCAACGGCCGGCTAATTTTAATCAAAGAGGCGCCAGTAAATGAATAAGGGGTCAGACGCCCTGCAAGCTTCACTAGTCAGCTACCAGGAGTGGTTGACTAAAAAGGGGGGCGCCAAGTTGACCATCGCCAGTTACTTGACGGATCTGCGGGATATGGCCGCCTATTTAACCAGTCGGGGGGTCACTAATTGGCAGCAAGTGGACCGGGCTACTTTAACGGCGTACTTACAATCGTTAAACGATAAGGGCCGGCGAACAACGACGATTCAGCGCCGGATTAGCAGCCTACGTCGCTTTTATGCGTACTTACAGGTGACGGGGCAGGTCAACCACGATCCGGTCGCCTTGCTGAAGGCTAAGCAAACGCCCCGGTTGGCCCCGGTCGGGTTAACGCCGCAAGAGGCGGATTTGCTACCTGATCACGTCCCGGGCAAGGGGGTGGCTAGGGAACGCAACCGCGCCTTAGTTGCACTCTTGGTGGCGACCGGGGCGCGGGCTAACGAACTTCGGGACCTGCAAACGGGTGACCTCGACCTGGAACTGGGGGTCGTCTACCTGGGGCAGTCCTCCCGGCGCTTGGTCCCGCTCAACGAACAGGCCCAAACGTACTTGACGACCTACTTAACCGCCAGGGCCGACCAGTCGGCGACCGATGAGGGATACGTCTTTTTAAATAACCGGGGCCAGCCCCTATCGCGCCAGTCAATCTGGGAGATTGTGAACGCAACTGGGCAGCGGACCAACATTGAGGGGGCCGTAACCCCCCAGCGGGTCCGGGATGGCTTTGCCTACCGCCTGCTAGCCCACGGTGCTGATTTAAGCCTTGTTCAGCAACTGATGGGGCACCAAAGCATCCTGACGACCCAAGTGTACTTAGAGCAAGCAAAGGAGGGGCACCATGCTGATCGCTTACCGTAAGGACTACCAAAAGATTGCGATGGGGTTACTGTCACTGTTGCCCCCCTTTAAGGATTACCACCAGCTAAAAGCGGCGATTGACTGGTCGGGGGAGTCCGATCAGCTGATTTACCTGTGGCAAAACGAAACGATTGGCCAATTCACCGGGATCGTCGTGGTTTCCGTTGGCCAAGACTACGTGTTAGTCCGGCACCTTTCCTTTACGCCCAGTGACCGGGCGGGCAAAAACGTGTTTGCCTTGCTAGCGGCCCTGCAGGAGAGGTACCCCCAAAAACGGATTATGGGAACCTTGACCACCCAGGGGGTAGTGACCAACTGGGCCCGTGATCGCTACTACCGCCAGGGAGGGGATTTAAATGGCTGAACAAGAACTGGCCCGCTTGGTGGGGCAACCGACGCTGGTTTTAGGTGACTTTGAGGGGCCGCTAGACCTCTTGTTACACCTGATCAAAAAGGCCGAAGTCGACATCTACGACATTCCAATCGCCAAGATTACCAACCAGTACGTTGAATTTTTGCACCAACAGGAGCAAAACCAGCTCAACATCGCCGGGGAGTACTTTGTGATGGCGGCGACCTTAATGTCAATCAAGAGTGCGATGCTATTACCGAGCCCCCCGGTGGTTGAAGATGAGCTACCACCTGAAGAAGAGGATCCCCGGGCGGAATTGGTGGCGCAACTTTTAGAGTACCAACGCTACAAAAAGGCAGCGGCGGCCCTAAAGGATAAAGAAGAATACCGGCAGCGGGAGTACACCAGAGAAGCAATGGCGGTGCCAAAGAACCTGGTAGAGACCCGCTTTGCCCCGGGGGTTGGCATTGAAGAGTTACAACGGGCCTTTGAAGACGTGGTCAAGCGCCACCACTTTCACGAACCGATTACCCAAACCGTCGATCCCGACCCGGTGACGGTTGCCGAGCGGATTGAACACGTGATTACCGTGGTGACCAAGCCAACCCGCTTTGAGGACCTGTTTGAAAATGATTGGACCAAAGACAGTCTGGTAACGACCTTTTTGGCGGTCTTGGACCTGACTAAACACCAGGTGATTGCCTTGGCCCAATCTGAACGCTTCGGCCCGCTGATTGTAATGCCGGGCCCACGAAACGAGGAATACCGAAATGGAGAATATCGCACAAATTGAGGGCTTGCTCTTCATCGCTGGTGACGAGGGGATCAGTGTTGCTGACCTGGCCCGGATCACCGGGTTTATGAAACCAGCCGTCAACGAACTATTAACGCGCCTACAAGAAAAGTACCAGGCCGACCCCCAGACCGCTTTAACCCTGCTTAATAGCGGGGAGGTCTTTCGTTTGGCCACCAAAGCGGAACTGGCGCCGGTTATGAAAACTTACTTTGAGGTTCCACTAACCACCCCACTGTCGCAAGCCGTCTTGGAGGTCTTGGCCATTGTCGCCTACAAGCAGCCACTAACCCGCTTGGAAATCGACGACATCCGTGGCGTGCAAAGCTCGGGGTCGCTTCAAAAACTCGTGGTGCGGGGACTGGTCCAGACCCACGGCCGGCTCGAAGTACCCGGCCGCCCCTTCAGGTACGTCACGACCCCGGCCTTTTTAGACTATTTTGGCCTGCAGTCGTTAGCGGACCTGCCACCGTTGCAAACCGACTTGACCGAAGACGACCTGGACGGGGACGTCTTCTTACGGGCGCTACAATCACGAACTGAAGAAGGAAAGGAAAACGAATAGATGGCAAAAGAACGTCTGCAAAAGGTGATCGCCCACGCCGGGGTTGCCTCCAGAAGGGCTGCGGAGGGCCTAATTCTCGCCGGCAAGGTGAAGGTCAATGGCCAGGTAATAACCGAGCTGGGGACCAAAGTTGATGGCAACGATGAGGTGATGGTCAACGGCGAACCGGTCGAACAAGAGCAACACGAGTACTATTTGCTCGATAAGCCACGCGGGGTCATTTCTTCGGCCCACGATGATAAGGGGCGCAAGACGCGGGTCTACCCGGTGGGGCGCCTCGATTACGACACCACCGGCCTCTTGGTGATGACTAACGATGGGGAATTAGCCAACCGGTTAATGCACCCCCGCTTTGAAGTCGATAAGGTCTACATCGCCAAGGTCAAAGGCCTCGTTTCAAATGATGAGATGCGGCTGCTCCGCGAAGGGGTTAAAATTGATGGCAAAAAGAGCCAACCGGCCCGGACCAAACTACTCGAAGCAAACCAACGCCAAAAGACCTCGGTGGTTAAGTTAACCATTCACGAGGGTCACTACCATCAGGTTAAAAAGATGATGGAAGCGGTCGGCCACCCCGTGCTTAAGTTGCACCGGGAAAGTTATGGACCGCTGACTCTAGCTGGGCTCAATCCAGGCCAGTTCCGCAAGCTCAAGGTCGATGAGGTGCGAGCCCTACGCAAGTTGTATTAATTTGAAATACAGAGCTGGGTGGGTTATAATGGTTAAGAATTAAATAAATTAATAGGTTTGTCTTCAAGGCAGGGTGTAATTCCCGACCGGCGGTATAGCCCGCAACCCGCACACGCGGTGGAACCCGGTGAAATTCCGGGTGCCGACAGTAAAGTCTGGTATGTAGAAGATCATCACAACGATGTTTCAACCGGGAGACGCCCTGATGGTGTCCCCGGTTTTTTCGTGGTAGTGGTTGAAACCAAGAAGATGACCTCTTGGAGGTTATACTATGTCTCTTACCCATACCCGCGTTCAGCGCCTAGCCGTCTTGGCATGCATGAGTGCCTTGGCCTTTGTCTTAATGCTGTTTGAGTTCCCGGTCATTCCGGTTGTGTCGTATTTGAAAATGGACTTTTCCGACCTGCCGGCCCTGCTGGGTGCCTTTGCACTGGGCCCGGTGTACGGCGTGGTCATCAGCTTTATGAAGAACCTGCTGCACATCATCATCAAGGGCACCTCCACCGCCTGCGTGGGCGAGCTGTGCAACTTTATGCTGGGCGCGGTGTTCTCTGCTGTGGCGGGCTTTGTCTACAAGCGCCACAAGAGCCGCAAGACCGCTATTCTGGGTGCCATCGCCGGTGCAGCCGTTATGGCCGTGTTCAGCGTGCCCTCCAACTACTTCATCACTTACCCGGCCTATGTACAGTTCTACCACATGCCGCTGGAAGCTATTTTGGGCATGTATCAGGCCATCCTGCCCTCTGCTGACAGCCTGATCAAGTGCCTTGTGATCTTCAACATGCCCTTCACGCTGGTCAAGGGTCTGCTGGACGCCGTGCTGTGTCTGCTGATCTATAAGCCCCTGTCTCCCATCCTGCACGGCCGCAAGTAAGCTGCTGAAATAACAGAGAGCCGGAAAGTCCGCGGACTTTCCGGCTCTCTGAATTTATAAGAAACTTTACGCCAGCGCGCCTTTATCCAGCCATTTGCCACGCGCCATGCGCAGCAAAAACAGTACGCCGCGGGTGCAAAGCTCGGCGCACATGGCCACCCATACGCCCACCAGCCCAAAGCGGGGAGCCAGCAGGACAGCCAAGGTCAGCCGCACGCCCCACATACTGACAAGGTTCAGGATAAAGCAGCCGCTGCTGTCGCCTGCGCCCTGCATGGAGCCGCTGGCCACGATGCTTGCCCCGAACATCGGTTCGGCAAAGGCTTCAATGCGCAGCACCCGCGCACCCAGCGCAATGACGGCGGCATCGGCGGTAAAAATGCCCATCAGCTGCGGGGCAAACACATACAGCCCCACGCCGGTCAGTGCCATGATGCCCATGCCCATGGCGGTGCACAGCCACGCAAAGCGCTTGGCCATGTCCCGGCGGTTTGCGCCCACGGCCTGTCCCACCAGCGCAAGGGCAGCGTCCTGAATGCCGTAGCCCGCCATATAGCACAGGCTCTCGGCGCTGACCCCCAGACTGTTGGCGGCAATGGCGGTAGTGCCCAGCCCGGACACGATGCGTACCAGCAGCACCTGTGCCGAGGACAGGGCGGCGCGCTCTGCCGCCAGCGGTGCGCCCACCTTCCACACGTTATGCAGGCAGGCGCGGGTAATGTGCCACGAGCCGGGCTTGCGGATGCACAGCGGGCCATCCCTCAGCAGCAGAACGCCCAACGCCAGCGTACCGCCCACAGCGTTGGCAAGGGCCGTGCCCAGTGCTGCGCCCGGTACGCCCCAGCCCAGACCCCAGACCGTGAGGTTCTGGCCGAATACCGTCATCTCCCGGGTGGGGTTGATGAGAAAAAAGTTGAAGATGATGTCCAGTACGCAGGTGAAGATGCTGATGAGACCCGGGGTAAGCGCATCACCCGTAGAGCGCAGCATGGCGGCGTAGGTGCCCATGGCCATGATGAAGGGCAGGGAAGCCGACCAGATGGCAAAATAGGCCGAAGCGTTTGCCTGCAGCGCCGTGTCTGCGCCCAGCCACCCGGGCAGAAACCGGCTGATGCCCACGCCAAAGGCCGCTGCGGCAAGACCCACCGCCAGATTGAACAGCATGGACTGCCGCAAAACGCCCCGGGCGTCCTGCTGGCGGTCTGCGCCCAGATACTGCGCCACCTGAATGGAAAACGCCATGCACAGCCCGGCCAGCATGCCGTGCAACAGCCATGTGCTGGAACTGACGATGCCAATGGAAGCGGTGGCGGCGGCACCGATATGCCCCACCATGGCTGCATCGATGTACTCCATGGCGGTGACCACGATCTGCTGCAAAATGGAAGGGATGCTCAGCGTCAGCGCCACCTGTGCGGTGTGACGCAGCGGCACCTGCTCGCCTTGCCGCATCCGGGCAGAGAGCTGCTCAAGTGTAATGGACATGGAACCTCCTGCGTTGTGGGTGAAAATGACAGACTAATACATTATTATAGAGAGCCGCGGGAGAAAAGTCAATCCAAAGTGAATTTTGCCGCCGGGATTGATTTTTGGTCTAGGGCGTGATACACTCACAACGTACTATACAGAAAGAAAGAGGAATGTTATCTTATGATCCAAATGCTGACCTCTGTCATCGGGCAGCGGGGCGTGGATGCCATGGCGTTTTTGCTGGCATTTGCCCTGACCGCCCTGACAGATTCCATTTTCCGCGATAAACTGCCCCACGACCATGGCCGCGCCTTTGCGGTGAACGGCGAGCTTTCCAAAGGCAAGGCGCGAGGCTCCGGACTGATCTTTGTGTTGTGCATCGCACTGGTGTCGCTGGCATTTCTGCCCTTCACCACCGAGTATGTGGTGTACAATGTGCTGCTCATCGCCTCCATGCTCTCCGGCTATCTGGACGATGCCGCCGAGACCGCTTGGAACGAGTACAAAAAGGGCATCATTGATTTTGTCATCGCGGTGCTGGCGGGCGTCACCTACCTGAACTTCAACGGCTGCGGCGTACACTTTTTGCAGTGGAGCTTCACGCTGCCCTATGCGGTGTATCTGCTGCTCATCGTTATCCTTATCTGGGCAAGCATCAACGTGGTCAACTGTACCGACGGTGTGGACGGCCTTTCCGCCAGTCTGGCAGTGGTGACCATTGGCACCTACCTGCTGGCCTATAAGACCGAGCTGGGCGCCTACGCCACCGCCGGCGTGGTGTTCATCGGTGCGCTGCTGGCTTACCTGTGGCTCAACGCCAAGCCCTCCAGCCTGCTGATGGGCGATGCGGGCAGCCGCGCCATGGGCTTTTTCATCGCCATGCTGTCGCTCAAGTGTGGTCATCCGTTCGCCTTCCTGCTAGCGGCTATCGTGTTCATCGCAGACGGCAGTTTGGGCATTCTGAAAATCAGTCTGAAGCGTTTTCTGCACATCTGGATCCTGAAAAACACCCTGACCCCTCTCCACGACCATGTGCGCAAGCGCAAGGGCTGGAGCGACGAGCAGGTGGTAGCCCGCTGGCTCATTCTGCAGTGTGTGGCCTCGGCCCTGCTGCTGCTCCTTGTGCGGGGCTAAGCGGCACGCTATAAAACGAAAGAGAAACGGGGCTGTTGCACATCGTTTTAGCCGAAAGTGTAGCAGTCATTTTCAAAATCAAGCGTATAACCAAACAATTCAAAAAAGCATGTGCATCATAAATCTATCGAAAATTTCTGATTTTCGAAAAAATTTGTTGCACATGCTTTTGTTTTGGATATTGATACTGCTTGATTCTTACGCTTGTTCGTACAAAAATAGAGGCTGCCGCATGTGCGACAGCCCCTTTTTAGTTTCTATCATTACCCTTCCGCTCCGGGGGTCTACCTTATTGCAGCATATAACTGGGCAACAAAAATGTAAAAACAAGAATGGGCGAAAGAATATTGACCGCAGCATGGATCACCCAGCCATATAAAATGCTTCCACGGGCTTTTTTTAACGAAAGCCATCCTAAGGCATAGCCTATTCCGCCCGTCAGGGATACGATGAGGAACATGGCGAGGAGGTTCTTGTCTGGCAACGCAACGATGTGAATCATGCCAAAAATGAGAGCTTGCAGGGCGTTTCCCACGGTTTCTCCCCATTTATTGCACAACCGTTTGCAGAGAAACCCACGAAAGAGAATTTCTTCCGATAAGGAAGTCTGAACGACAGCCCAGATCAAGATGACTGTAAATGTTTCGATGCTCCAACCGGTTTGTCGAAATGCGTCCACTGTAAATCCTTGATAATTCAAATTGCCAGATCGATAGAGCCACAGATAGGGTAAAAATAGTACCACTAAAAATCCCACAAGGATACAAAACATGATCTTCAAAGGTGGGGTGGGAGCAGTTTTGAGTCCCAGCCATTTGAAAAAACCGGTGACCCTTTTCTGTGTTAGAAGATACCACACAAAAGGAATACTTAAAAAAATCAAAAGCTGTAAAACTGCACTTATGATCTGGTTAAGCAAAATCATACCATTCCTCCGTCATTGGGCTTTGTTTCCTCATCCACCCATCCGGAAAATGCAGCCGGGTGGTCAACGCTATTATACTACAACGTCCATTGAAAGTATACACCGGTTCATGTTCATCTGTTAAAGTATTTTCGCTTATTGGAAGGGTCAACTGTTGATATATGCTGCCCTTTCCTGTATACCGTTCCTGTTGTAGTTGGTTCATGACAGTTCCAGCTTACAACAAAAAGGGGCTGTTGCAAAATGGCGCAACACAAACATCTATAACAATTTCAATAATAAGCGAAAAAGCGAATAATACAAAAAAGCAAGTGCATCACATCTCCATCAAAAATTTTTGGTTTTTGAGAAAAAGTGTGCACTTGCTTTTCTTTATGCGAGATTGAAACTTGAATTATTGCGTAATATCGTCAAAATAACGCGCGCTGTATTTTGCAACAGCTCCGTTGTTTTCTATCTGATAGTCGAGACTGGGGAAGTTTTACACTCCAGCTTTTTTGCACGCCGCCTGCACCACATGACCTACCAGTACCGAGGTGGTCACGGTGCCTACGCCGCCGGGCACGGGGGTGATGGCGTCTACCACCGGCTCTGCGGCGGCAAACTGCACGTCACCGCACAGCTTGCCCTCCTCGTTTACATGGATACCTACGTCCACGACCGTCTGGCCTGCCCGCAGGCAGTCCGCGCCCACAGCCGCCATCTTGCCCATGGCCACCACCACGATGTCGGCCTGCCTGCACACTTCCGGCAGGTTCTGGGTGCGGGAGTTGCACAGGGTCACGGTGGCGTTTTCCCGGTCCAGCATCATGGCGGCTGGCTTGCCCACCACAAGGCTGCGTCCCACCACCACGGCACGCTTGCCGGAAAGAGGGACGTTATAATACTTCAAAATCTCCATGCAGGCCTGCGCGGTGCAGGGCGCGTAGCCCAGCTCGGTATTCGTGAACACCCCGGCCAGCGAACCGTCCGTGATGCCGTCGATGTCCTTTTCCGGGCGCAGGGCGGCGCGGACGGTGCGGTCATCGAACTGCTTGGGCAGGGGACGGAACAGCAGACAGCCGTGGATGCCGTCATCGGTGTTCACCTCGTCCAGTACCCGGAGCAGCTGTTCCTGCGTGGCGTCGGCGGGCAGCACGAACTGCTTGACTGCGACGCCCACCTTACCGCAGCGGGTCGTCACGCCCCGCTCGTAGGAGAGGTCATCCTCCCGCTCGCCCACACGCACCACGGCCAGCGTGGGGGTAATGCCCTTGGCTTTCAGCTGCTCGCAGAGTGCGGCATTGCGCTCGTTCATGGCGGCCACCACCGGCGCGCCCTTTAAAATCGTTGCCATATACTTTCCCTCATTTGTGATATTATTTATTGCGGAGTTTCCCGCTGACGGCGGTGAAGGTTTCGTCTGCCCGGGGCACAAACTCTGCCAGCAATGCGTCTGCCCGGGCGTCCAGCACGGCGGCGCGGCTGCGGTCTGCCATCAGCTTGGTGTTAATAAACACATTCAGGCTTGCGGCCTGCAAGGCGGCCTTGCACAGCACGGCGGCGCAGCCTGCATCCGATACCGCCAGCACGCTGCCTTTGGCGGCGTACTGCCCCGCCAGCGTGATGCCCTCGGCGCACTTTTCCATGATCTGCAGCGGCACGGCGCTTGCACTGTTCAGGGCGGTTTCCAGCACAGCGGCCTTGTGCGCGGCCTGCTCCGGGGTATCCTTGGGCAGGCCGTAGGCGGCAGCCAGCGGCGCAAAGGCATCGGCATCGGCCTGTACCAGCGCTTCCAGCTCCAGCCGCAGGGCTTCAGCCCGGGCGTTCAGTGCCTGAATGTCCGCTTCCACGATGGCGTACTTTTTTTTGCCGGTGGTCAGGCAGCCCACCATGTTGCCCAGCGCCACACCGGCAGCGCCCACCAGCGCGGCCGTGCCGCCGCCGCCCGGTGTGGGCGCTTTGCTGGCAAGCTGTGCCAGAAACTGTGCGCAGCTTAAATCGTTCATTTCCATGTGTAGATACCCCTCTCTGTTACAAAGGCGTCCAGCCGCTGGTCGTGGTCGTCCACGGCGGCGCGGGGGACGCGCTGAACTTCCAATGCAACGCCGATCTTCACCGCTTGGGTGCAGCGAGGCAGGTAGCGGTCGTAGTAGCCCTTGCCCATGCCCACCCGGTAGCAGTCTGCGTCAAAGGCGGTGCAGGGCACCAGCACCAGATCCAGCTGCTCCGGCTGCAAAAGCGCAGAGCGCTCCGGCACTGGCGCACGGATGCCGTACTGTCCCACCGCCCAGCCGTCCGCGTCCGGCACGGCTGCGGTAAGGGTAAAGCCTTCGCCGCACACCGGGTAGGCTACCGTCTTACCCTGCCGGACAGCTTCGGCAGCCACGGCGGCAAGGTCGGCTTCGCCCCCAAAGGCTGCGTAGAGCAAAAGGGTATGGGCGGCGCGGTAGGCGTCCAGTTCCAGCACCCGGCGGCAAAGGGCTGCATTGGCGGCAGCACGCTGCGGTGTAGCCAGCGCCTTGCGGGCGGCACGGCCAGCGGTACGCTGCGCCTGTTTTTCCTCGGCAATGGTCATACAAAACACCTCGCTTCACCTGTGGAAGAGGATACTTGAAAAATATACAAAATCGACAGCGCATTTTTATACAAACATAATAAACACTTCAGACAAAAAAAGCAAGCCTTTTGGCGAAAAGAGGATTGAAGCCGCCGCCGCTTTCTGCTATGATTATCTTACAGCAGCAAGCGCCGTGCGGGCGCTGCGCTGAGAGAACCTGCAACATTTTGTGGAGAGGGGCAAGTAAAATGTACAAGGATATGATGGACACCATCGGCATGGTCAACGCAGCCGACCCGGAACTGGGCGCAGCCATGGAGCGGGAGCTGACCCGTCAGCGCGAGAACATTGAGTTGATCGCCAGCGAGAACATCGTTTCGCCCGCCGTGATGGCAGCCATGGGCAGCGTGCTGACCAACAAGTACGCCGAGGGTCTGCCCGGCAAGCGCTACTACGGCGGCTGTGTTTATGTGGACGAGGTGGAGAATATTGCCATCCAGCGCGCCTGCCAGCTGTTCGGGGCAAAGTACGCCAACGTCCAGCCCCATTCCGGTGCACAGGCCAACCTTGCCGTGTATTTTGCCCTGCTGGAGCTGGGCGATACTGTTATGGGCATGGACCTTTCGCAGGGCGGTCACCTGACCCATGGTTCTCCGGTGAATATGTCCGGTAAAAATTACCACTTCATCTCCTACGGCGTCGGCGCAGACGGCGTGATCGACTACGCCGAGCTGGAAAAGCAGGTGCGCAAGGTGCGCCCCAAGATGCTGGTGGCAGGCGCTTCCGCCTACCCCCGCGCCATCGACTTTGAAAAACTGGCCGAGATCGCCCACGGCTACGGCGCATACCTGATGGTGGATATGGCGCACATTGCCGGTCTGGTGGCGGGCGGCCAGCACCAGAGCCCCGTACCCTACGCCGACGTGGTGACCACCACCACCCACAAGACCCTGCGCGGCCCCCGCGGCGGACTGATTTTGACCAACAACCCCATCATTGCAAAGCGCATCAACTCGGCAGTGTTCCCCGGCACGCAGGGCGGCCCGCTGGAGCACGTGATTGCAGCCAAGGCTGTCTGCTTTGGCGAGGCACTGAAGCCGGAGTTCAAGGAATATGCCCGCAAGATCGTGGAAAATGCACAGGCGCTGGCGGCAGCCTTGCAGCAGCGCGGGGTCAAACTGGTATCCGGCGGCACCGACAACCACCTGATGCTCATTGACCTGCGGGACGAGGAGTGCACCGGCAAGGACTTGGAGCAGCGTCTGGACAGCGTGCACATCACCGCCAACAAGAACACCGTCCCCGGCGAGACCCGCAGCCCCTTTGTGACCTCCGGCGTGCGTCTGGGCACCCCGGCTGTCACCACCCGCGGCATGGGCACAGCCGAGATGCAGGTGATCGCGGACTGCATTGCAGACTGCATCTGGCACTATGAGGAAAAGAAGGACGAGATCAGCGAGCGTGTCCTGCGCCTGACCCGGGAGTTCCCGCTGTACCAGTAAAAGCAACGTGTAAATAACAAGGCATCCGCAGCCGTTCTGCTAAGCATACAGGGCTGCGGGTGCCTTTTGTTACAAAACCGGAAGAGCCGGAAAAGGAGAAAAACGATGGAAAGCTTAGGCCTTTTGCATCTGTATTACGGCGACGGCAAGGGCAAGACCACAGCCGCCATGGGGCTTGCCCTGCGGGCGCTGGGCAGCGGAAAACGTGTGGTCATCGTGCAGTTTTTAAAGGGCGGGCAGAGCGGCGAGATCCCGCTGCTGGAACAGCTGGGCGCTGTCATTTACCGGGGCAAGGCCGGGCAGAAATTTGTTTTTCAGATGAACGAGGCGGAAAAGGCCGCTACCCGCGATTTGCAAAACAAGAACCTTGCGGCGGCGCTGGCGCAGCCCTGTGATATGCTGGTGCTGGACGAAGCCGGCAGCGCGTGGGAGCTGGACATGGTGGATAAAGCCCTGTTGCAGCAGGCGGTGCTGCACCGCCCCGCCGGGCAGGAGTGCATTCTGACCGCCCACGCAGCCCCCGGGTGGATGCTGGATGCCGCAGATTACCTCACAGAGATGTGCTGCCGCCGCCACCCCTACCAGAAGGGCATCGCCGCACGGAAGGGCGTGGAGTATTAAGGTTATAGCAAAAAGGAGTTGTTGCGCATGATGCAACAACTCCTTTTGCAGTTTCAGGTATCCCAGAACGCTGCCAGCGCCGTTTCCAGCGCGGCGGTACCGGGCAGATACCGGATGTGCTGCCAGTGCGGCGGGAACAGGCGGGAGGTGTCGGGCTGCGCAAAGCGGTCGTCCAAAAGCAGCACCACGCCCTTGTCCTGCGGGGTGCGCACCACCCGCCCGGCGGCTTGCAGTACCTTGTTCATGCCCGGGTAGCGGTAGGCGTAGTCGAAGCCGCAGCCGGACTGCTCCTCGTAATACCGGCGCAGCATCTCCTGCCGGGGGTTCACCTGCGGCAGACCCACCCCCACGATGGCACAGCCGATGAGCCGGTCGCCCACAAGGTCTACCCCCTCGCCGAAGATGCCGCCCATCACGGCAAAGCCCAGCAGCGTGTTGGCGGGGTGGGGCACGAACTGCGCCAGAAACTCCGCACGCCCGGCATCGTCCAAGCTGCGCTGCTGCACAAGGGTGGAGATATCCGGCCAGCGGGCGGCAAACGCCTCGTACACCTGCTGCAAATAGGCGTAGCTGGGGAAAAACGCCAGATAGTTGCCGGTCTTGCCCTTTGCCAGCGCCGCCAGCGCATCGGCTACGGCGGGCACACTGGCTTCCCGCTGGCGGTAGCGGGTGGAGATGTCCGGCAGGCAGAACAGCCCCAGATTTTCCGGCGGGAAGGGGCTGGGCAGCGCCACCGCCCGGGCATCGGCGCAGCCCAGCACACTGCGGTAAAAGGCAGGCGGGGTCAAAGTGGCACTGAACAGCGCCGCGCTGCGCCCTGCCGCCAGACTGGCGTCCACAAAAGGCGCGGGGTCTAAGCAGAGCAGATACAGCTCCAGCTCGCTGCCCCGGGCGGTAAGCTGGGTGACAAAATGGCTGTCGTACCGGTCGGCGGCGCGAGCAATGTCCTGCAAGGCAAAGTAGAGCTCCAGCAACTGGGCATGGGCGGGGTCCTCGGGGTTTTGTTCCAGCCAGTCCTGTAACGGGGTGTGCACCGCCCGCAGGGCAGCGGGCAAAGCGGCGGGCAACTGCTGCAAAAACACGGTGCCGTCCCTGGCGTACAGCGGCTGCGGCATGGCAAAATCCGGGGCAGCTTCAGCGGGTAAAAGGCTTACCTGTGCGGGCTCTGTCTCCCCGGCAAGTTCGGCGTCTGCGCGGGACGCAGCCTGTGCACAGGCCTTGCGCGCCGCCAGAAAGACTTTATCCGCCTTGGTCAGCGCGGTTTTCAAGCTGCTTTTGCCCTTGCCCAGCGCCCGTTTTGCCTCGGTCAGGCTGCTTTTGGCAAACTGCGCCGAGTACATGGCGCGGGCTCTGTCCGGCAGGTTGTGCGCCTCGTCAATGAGGAACAGCCAGTCCCCGGCGGCATCGAAAAAGCGCTTCAGGTGCACCACCGGGTCAAACAGATAGTTGTAGTCCCCGATGACCACATCGCACCACTCGCTCAGATCCAGCCCCAGCTCAAAGGGGCACACTGAGAACTGCCGGGCGGTGTCCGCCAGCGCGGCGCGGCTGAAGCTGCCGCTGCCGTCCAGCAGAGCCGCCAGCGCGTCCTTGCGGCGGTCGTAGTAGCCGTTGGCAAAGGGGCATACTTCCGGCAGGCAGGCGGGGTGCCCTTCGGCGTCCGGGTGCAGACAAGCCTTTTCCTTGGCGGTCAGGGTCACGCTGCGCAGAGCAAGGCCGGGCTGGGCGGTACGCAGCCGCGCCACCGCGTCCTCGGCGGCGGCTTGGGTGGTGTTGCGGGCGGTCAGATAGAACAGCTTTGCGCCGCAGCCCTCGCCCATGGCTTTCAGGGCCGGGAAGAGCGCACTCATGGTCTTGCCGATGCCGGTAGGTGCCTGACAAAAAACGCGGGTGCCGCCTTTGCGGTCGGCGCTTTTCCCGGCGCGGCAGGCGCGGTACACCTCGCCCGCCAGCGCCCGCTGCCCGGGGCGGTACTCCGCAAAGGGAAATTGCAGCGCCGCAAGGCTTTGGCTGCGCCGGGTGTCCCAATCCAGCTGCCGCTGCGCCCACGGGGCATACTGCATTAAAAGCTGCCGCAAAAACTGCTCCAGCTGCTGCTGAGTGAACTGCCGCGTAAAACGCAAAATTTGGTCAGTATCAACTTGGTAATAGGTCAGCCGCACGGCAAGCGCATCCAGTCCCTGCTGGCTGCTGAAAATGGCGGCATATACCATGCCCTGCGCCCAGTGGCAGGGGTTCAGCTCCTCGGTGATCTCCTCGTAGGGGACGGTAGTGGTCTTGATCTCGTCAATGGTCACAGTGCCGTTTTCGTCGGTGAAAATGCCGTCTGCCCGGCCCTCCAGCGTAAAGGCGATGCCGCAGGCTTCCCGCTCTGCGCGGAGGAATACCTCGGCCTGATAGCCCTCCCCGGCGGCCTTTTGCAGCTTGCGGTGGATGCGCGCGCCCTCGTTGGCGCGGTCAAAGCCGGCAAAGCGGCTGTCGATGCTGCCGGTGCGCAGCAAAAACTCCACCAGCTGCCGGATGGGCAGATGGATGCTTGCCAAAGCGTTTCACCTCCGTTTTTTTCGTTATCCTACCCCGAACAACTCCATGCACTGGGCGGCTGCGGCATCCACCTGTGCAAAATCCACGGCGGTGCGGTAGTAGGTCTCCAGTTCATCATGGCAGCTTTTTGCCTGCGCCATCAGGGCACAGGCCTGTTCCAACAGTTCGGCGGCGGCGCGCTCGTTGAAGCGCAGCCGTGCCCGGCAGGCGGAAAGGTTCTCCCTGTCCACAAAACGGCTGCACCGCACAGTCTGCGCCGCAGACAGCCGCACCGGATGCCAGCGGTTGTCGGTCAGAAACGCCAGCCGCAGGGAGGGAATGATAATGTGGTCGATCTTATCCTCCGGGTGCATGGCGCAGGGGCAGGTGATGATGTGGTAGCCCCGCGCCAGCGCCTCGGCGCGGATGAGCTCCAGCAGCAGGCGGGAGACTGCCCCGTAGTCGTCCCGGAAGAGGATGCATTTGTCTGCCAGTGCCTGCACCGTGCCCTGATAGAACACCTCGCCTTTGGGCGTGATGGCCGAGAGCAGCCGCAGCTCTTCAGAGCCCATCTCCTCAGTGCGGGGCAACAAGCGGGTGCACAGCCGCTTGACGTAGCGGCGCACTTTTTCAAAGTTGGCGCTGCACGCTTCGGCGCGGCGGCTGTCCAGCAGCAGGCTGCCCGCCGAGGCCACATACCGCGCCGCCCGGCTGCGCAGCAGCTGGTTGCGGGCAAACAGGGCGGTCACCTCGTCCTTGTGGGGGTGCAGGGCATCGGCATCAATGGTGTGGTACAAACTCAGCACCCGCTCGTCTGCGCCGGGGGCTTCCGGCTCCACTACATGGGGCGCGGTGGCGTCGATGATGGCGCGTTTCTGCCGCAGGAACACCACCCCGTCCAGACTGTCGGGGTCGCTGGCGCAGTGGATGCGCTGGATGGGCTCGCCTTTCTCCTGTGCGGCGCGCGCCAGACGCTTCATCAGGGTAGACTTGCCGCAGCCCGGCCCGCTTTTGAGCAGCACCAGCTGCATTCCTGGCTCCCGGCGCAGCGGCGCAAAGTAACCCTTGAACCCGGCGGGCGTTGTAGCGCCCAGAAAGAAATCCACAGAAGGATGCACGGAACTTTCCATACAAAAACACCTCGCTTTTGCTTTACAGTATGCAAAAGCGGCGCGGTTGGTTCCTGTCCTTATTTATGATAGGTATGCTCGCACACGGCGGCAATGGTGTCCCGCAGCACGGTAAAGTCCGCAAAGGCCTCGGGCTTGTTCTGGGGTTGGCGCAGCAGGGCGGCGGGGTGGAAGGTACCCATAAACAGGATGCCGCTTTTTTCAATGATCTGCCCGTGCTCCCGGGTGACGGAAAAATCCTGCCGGATCATCCGCTGGGCGGCAACGCGCCCAAGGCAGACCACGATCTTAGGCTGCAGCAGCCGGAACTGCTCCCGCAGCCACGGCATACAGGCTTCGCTCTCGGCGGGCAGCGGGTCGCGGTTCTGGGGCGGGCGGCACTTGACGATGTTGGCGATATAGCAGTTCTTTGCGCGGTCAAGGTCGATGGCAAACAGGTATTTGTCCAGCAGCTGGCCGCTGCGCCCAACAAAAGGCAGACCCTGCTCGTCCTCGCTCTGGCCGGGGCCCTCGCCCACAAACAACACCTCGGCGTCCGGCACGCCCTGCCCGAACACTACGTTCGTCCGGGTGGCGCACAGCTCGCACCGGGTGCAGGCAAGGCATTCAGCCTTTAAAGTATCCATATCCATGGAGAACATCTCCTTTAAAAACAGTATGATATTTTATTCACAAATCAAATGGCAGTTTCTCCCCTAAAATATAGCACAAAAACACAATTTTGTCTTGAACTTTTTGCCGTCTGTGCTAGAATAAAGAAGAAAGGCATCCTTGTGTCCAACAGACACGGGATGCAAATTTTGGAAAGCATTTTCGGAGGTAATCACAATGGCTGATATGTTTGCACCGCTGGTAGCACAGCTGAAGGCAAATCCCAAGACGATCGTGTTCACCGAGGGCAATGACCCCCGCATTCTGGAGGCCGCAAGCAAGCTGCTGGCCGAGGGCGTGCTGAAGGTCGTTATGGTGGGCAACGAGGCAGAGTGCAAGGCTGCTGCCGCCGCCGGTAACTTTGATATTTCCGCTGCCGAGATCATCGACCCGGAGAACTACGCCGGTTTTGATGAGATGGTCAGCACCATGGTGGAACTGCGCAAGGGCAAGCAGTCCGCAGAGGAGTGCACAGCCCTGCTGAAGAAGTCCAACTACTTTGGCACCATGCTGGTGAAGATGGGCAAGGCAGACTGCCTGCTGGGCGGCGCTACCTACTCCACCGCCGACACCATTCGTCCCGCTCTGCAGCTGGTCAAGACCAAGAAGGGCGCACATCTGGTGAGCTCCTGCTTTATTCTGGACCGCGACTGCGGCGAAGAGGGCCTGAAGCGCATTGCCATGGGCGACTGCGCTGTCAACATTGATTACACCGATACCATCGATAAGGCTACCGGCGAGGTCAAGATCTCTGCCGCTTCCAAGCTGGCAGAGGTGGCTGTAGAGACTGCCCGCACCGCAAAGCTGTTCGGCATCGACCCGAAGGTGGCTGTGCTGAGCTTCTCCACCAAGGGCTCCGGCAAGGGCGGCACTGTGGCACTGAGCCACGATGCTACCATCAAGGCACAGGAGATGGATCCCGAGCTGGCTGTGGACGGCGAGCTGCAGTTTGACGCAGCCGTTGCTCCCGAGGTGGCACAGGTCAAGTGCAAGGGCAGCAAGGTGGCTGGTCAGGCCAACACCTTCATCTTCCCCTGCATCGAGGCCGGCAACATCGGCTATAAGA
>OGHB01000683.1_pt1 | contig 17610 bp, 17 predicted proteins | sample 1571451 | NCBI WGS metagenome assembly OGHB01 (sample SAMEA2582071, study PRJEB24529) | metagenome | biome: Human gut stool | place: China | collected 2011
AGGTAGGGAGGGGGGAGTCGGAACACCCCTCCCTGCCTCTGGCCCAGCGGAGCGTCCCTGCACACTAAAGGCAAGCAGAAAGTTACCCCGCAAAGTGCGTACTTTTCTGGTTCTCTTTTGGTGTCAAAAGAGAACATTCTTCCTCCACAGAAAAAGGCTGCCTGCCGGGTGGCAGACAGCCTTTTCCAGAAGAAAATAAGGAAAACACGCGCCCAAAAGGGCTGTGTGAGTGTCAGAACATACTTTCGTCCTTGTAGCGCCCGGTGCACACGAACTGCACCCATTCGGCTACGTTCACGGCGTGGTCGCCGATGCGCTCCAGATACTTGATGACCATGAGCAGATCCAGCGCGGCGTCCACCTTGGCGGGGTCGGCGGCGATCTCCTGTGCCAGTGTGTGCTTGATGGCGTTGAAGTCGTAGTCCACGGCGTCGTCTGCGGCGATGACGCGGCGGGCGGCAATCTCGTCCTCGGCGGTCAGGGCAGCCATGGCGTCTAAGATCATCTGGTAGGCCTTGCGCCCCATGGCAATAGCCTGACTGACAGCGGGGTCTCTCTCCTTACGCACGGTGACGAGATGTGGGATGATCTCCGCGATATCCGAGGCGTGGTCGCCCATGCGCTCGATATCGGTGACCACCTTCATGGCGGTGGAAATGTGGCGCAGGTCGCCCGCTACCGGCTGCTGACGCAGCAGCAGAGTCATGCAGCGGTGCTCGATGTCCCGCTCCATGTTGTTGATGCGGTCATCCTCCTGCACGATCTTCTGGGCGGCTGCGGTGTCGGCGGTGCACAGCGCTTCCAGCGCGTTCTCCACGGCCTCGGCGGCGTTCTGCCCCATCTCCACCAGCGCGGCCTTAAGAGACTCCAGATCGCTGTCGTATTGTTTGCGAATGCTCATTGCTTTGTTCCTCCCTGCATTAACCGAACCGGCCGGAGATGTAGTCCTCGGTGCGCTTGTCCCGGGGCGTGCTGAAGATCTGGTTCGTGGGGCCAACTTCCACCAGCTCCCCCAGCAGGAAGAAGGCGGTGCGGTCGCTGATGCGGGCAGCCTGCTGCATATTGTGGGTGACGATGACCACGGTGTAGTTCTTTTTCAGCTCGTTCATCAGCTCCTCCACCTTCATGGTAGAGCCGGGGTCCAGTGCGCTGGTGGGCTCGTCCATCAGCAGTACCTCGGGCTTGACCGCCAGAGCGCGGGCGATGCAAAGACGCTGCTGCTGCCCGCCGGAAAGGCCAAGGGCGCTCTTTTTCAGGCGGTCCTTCACCTCGTCCCACAGGGCTGCGCCCCGCAGAGAGGTCTCCACCAGTTCGTCCAGCTCGGCCTTATTGCGCACGCCGTGCAGCTTGGGGCCGTAAGTAATGTTGTCGTAGATGCTCATGGGGAAGGGGTTCGCCTTCTGGAACACCATGCCCACGCGGCGGCGCAGGTCGGTCAGCTCCATCTCGCGGGCAAAGATGTCCTCGCCCTTCAGCCGCACATCGCCCTCGATGCGCACGCCCGGCACAAGGTCGTTCATGCGGTTCAGGGTCTTTAAAAAGGTGGACTTGCCGCAGCCGGAGGGGCCGATCAGTGCGGTGATCTCCCGCTCGCCCACGTCCAGCGAAATATTTTTCAGCGCCTTGAAGTCGCCGTACCAGAGGTTCAGATCCTTTGCCGATATCACCGGCACATTCGTGTTTTCCATAGAATACCTCTTTATTTTTACTGCTTCTGTTTCAGTTTTGTTTTCGCCAGACGTGCTGCCAGATTGATCAGCAGCACCAGCACCAGCAGCACTGCGCCGATGCCCCATGCGGAGGTGAAATCGCCGTCCTCAAAGGCGCGCAGATACAGCAGCACCGACAGGGTGGCACCGTTGGAGGTGTAGGCCTTGAATACGCTCTTGGCGATCACCTCTGCCGCACCGGCAGTAAACAGCAGCGCGGCGCTTTCGCCCACGATGCGTCCTACCGCCAGAATGCAGCCGGTCACGATGCCGTCGATGCTGCAGGGCAGCACGATGGTGCGGATGATGTGCCATTTGCCCGCACCCAGACCCATGGCACCCTCACGGTAGCCCTGCGGCACGGTTTTGAGGGATTCCTGCGTGGTGCGGATGATGGTGGGCAGGTTCATCACTACCAGCGTCAGGCTGCCGGACAAAAGACAGGTCTGGAAGCCCAGCGCCTGACTGAACACCAGCATACCCACCAAGCCGTAGATGATGCTGGGGATACCCGCCAGCGTTTCGTTGGTGAACTCGATGACCTCGATGAGCCGCCGGTTGGAGGCGTATTCGGTCAGGTAGACCGCCGCACCTACGCCCAGCGGCAATACGATGAGTAATGTCAGCAGGATGACATACAGGGTGTTGAGGATAGCGGGCAGGATGCCGTCCGTCTTTTTCAGCACACTGGCGGTGGTGGAAAGGAATTTCCAGCTGATGTGGGGGATGCCCCGCACCAGCACCATGCCGATGATCCCGGTCACCAGCACCATCACCAGCACTGCGCTGGCCCAGACCAGCACGGTCATTACCCGGTTCCATGCCCGGCGGGAGGGCGAAAAGCCGTTATTCATCGCGGTTTCCTCCCTTCAGTACCACGTTCAGCACAACATTGATGAGCATGATGAACACGAACAGCACCAGCGCGATGCTGAACAGTGCCTGCCGCTGCAAGCCGCCGGCGTAGCTCATTTCCTTGGCGATGGCGGTGGTCAGCAAAGTAACGCTGCGGAACAGGCTGTCCGGCATATTGGGGCTGTTGCCCGCCACCATCATCACAGCCATCGCCTCGCCGATAGCGCGGCCGATGCCCAGCACAACGCCTGCGGCAATGCCGCTTTTGGCCGCCGGGAGGCTGATCTTGAACCATGTTTCGGTGTCGGTAGCGCCCAGCGCCAGACTGCCCTGCTCATACTCCGGCGGCACGGCGTTGAGCGCCGTCACCGACACGGACACGATGCTGGGTAAGATCATGATGGAAAGCACCACAATGGCGCTGAGCAGGCAGGCACCGGAGGCTTTACCGAAAGCTTTTGCCACGGCGGGCACCAGCACCTGCATACCCAAAAGGCCGAACACCACGCTGGGGATGCCGGACAGCAGCTCGATGGCGGTGACCACCACGGTGCGCAGTTTGGGATTTGCGGCCTTGGAGAGGAACACTGCCGTCAGCAGGCCGATGGGCACGCCGAGGATGGTGGCGCCCAGCGTGCCGTAGACGCTGGACAGGATGAAGGGCAGGATGCCGAACAGCGGCTCTGCCGCGGTGGACGCCCATTTGGTGCCGAACAGGAACTTGAACAGACCAATTTTATGGATAGCCGGCACGCCGGAGACCACCATGTACACCGAGATGAGCACCACACAGCACACCGCCAGCATTCCGCACAGGAAGAAGATGAAATTCATCACCGCTTCCAGCCAGTCGGCGGGGGTGCGGGGCAGCCGTACCCGGCGCAGATAGGATTTTTTGTTCATAGCTGAAATCCTTTATAAAAGCCGCGTCGGCTCGCAGAAACGGCAGGCCGGCGCGGCGGGCTGATTTTATCATCGTCCCATCCCTGTTGCCGGGTCAGTTCGGCCGGGAGTTTCACCAGCGAATGATCCGAGGGTGGGACCCTGTTGCCGTAGGCAATAGGGCGGGAGCTGGAAGCCCCGAATTTCGCGGGGGAACTCCCAGCCGGGCTGACCCTGAGCGCCTTTTACTCGTTCACGGGCACAGCGCCTGCGGTGCGGATGAGGTCGGCAGCGTCCTTGCTGGTGGCAAAGTCCACAAAGGCCTGTGCCTGCTCAGAAAGGGCAGCGCTCTTGTTGGTAACGAACACGAAGGGACGCTGGATCTTGTAGCTGCCGTCCTTCACGGTGTCCTCGCTGCACTCCACACCCTCCACGGTGACCATGGCGACAGTATCGCCCACAGCGGACAGAGAAGCGTAGCCGATGGCCAGCGGGTTTGCCTCCACGGCGCTGATGACAGCGCCGGTGGCGGTCAGCTCCTGTGCGTACTTGCAGTTGTCCTTCACGTCCACGATGCTCTCAAAGCCATCGCGGGTGCCGGAACCGGCCTCCCGGCCCACCAGAACGATCTCACCGTCGTCGCCGCCGACCTCCTTCCAGTTGGTGATCTCGCCGGTGAACATCTTCTTGAGCTGCTCCACGGTCAGGTCAGCGACCTTGCTGTCCTTGTTCACAACGATGGCGATGCCGTCCAACGCCACGATGGTGCCGTCCACATCGTTCTTCTCATCGTCCTTCAGGGCGCGGGAGGACAGGCCGATGTCCAGCGTCTTGTCGGTAGCGCCGGTGATGCCTGCGCCGGAACCGGTGGGGTCGTAGCTGACGGTGACGCCCGGCTCGACCTCGGCAAAGCCCTCGGTCAGGGCAGCGATGACGTTCTTCATGGAAGTAGAACCGCCGGTAGCAACGTTGCCGCTCAGGGTGCCGGCTGCCTGCCCGGCAGCGGAAGAAGCGGTGCTGGAAGCAGAAGCAGCGGTGCTGGATGCGGAAGAGGCAGAGCCGCCGCAGGCGGTCAGGGCAGCAGCCGCAGCAGCTGCACCGCAAACGGTCAGGAACGAACGACGAGAGATCTTTTTCATGATAGAATTTCCTCCATTAAAAACCCGGGCGCCCGCCCGGCACTGTCTTTTTGTGTTTTCCTTGGGAACGGCCTTATTCTACCGCTTTGCCCCCCATGCCGCGACCATGGACGTGCAAAAAGTGCGTAAAACTTTGTGCACACTGCCAGCCCCAGTGTAAAGAACAGGTAATGCAGCACAAAACAAAAAGCCGCCGGGCGCTCCTGTTTCCAGAAGTGCCCGGCGGCGGGGTGTATTGGGTTTTACTCTACGCGGCCCGTTACGTTTTTGCCGTTGTTTCCATAGAGGAATACAGCGGTTTGACCATTGTAGCACACACGCAGTTCATAAGTGCCGGTGCTGTTCTTTTCCGACACCGTTTTCTTTGTTTCCAGAAAGAACTCCTGCGAGCCATTGTAGACGGCCGTCTGCCCCGGCTCTGCGATCAGTTCTTTCCGTTTGAACAGCAGCGTTTCCTCGGTATCCGCTTCGCGGAAGATGCAGGTGATGTCCTCCGGCTTGATGACTACTCTTTCGGCGCTGTTGTTCTGGATGGTGAACTGCGTCCAGTAGGTCAGCTGCCTGACTATGCCGTCGCCCAGGCCGCCGCCCAGAAACGGCGTTGCACAGATAAAGGTGACATCACCGATCTTCGCCACGCCGCTGGTCTTGTCGATCACGGTGCCCCCGCAGCCGGTCAAAGCCCCTGCGGCGGTCAGCACCAGTGCCCCGGCGCTGAGCTTGAGAAATGTTCTGCGGTCGATCATAGCAATGCACCTCCTGTATCGGGCGGTTTGCGTTCAATTACACAAAGGCGTTATCCTTTTTAAGGGGAAGTCCCTCGTTATAAAGAGCAGTATAGGTATCGGTAGCCTTTTTCGTGCCGATGCTGAACTTTACGACAGCTTCCTTATTGGCGATCGCGTCGTACAGTTTCTTCTGCTTATAGTTCAGTTTAAAGTTGACCCAGCCCTCATTTACCTTGTGCTTGCGGCTGAATTTAAGAACTCCATCATTCGTCAGCAGACCGCCACCCTGCATTGCAACAGCAACTCCATCGACTGTAAGTTCCATAACGGCTTCGCCCGCAATATTCCAGTCGGAATCCGTCGTGTTGATGGTACGCACCCCCACCTTCACATCTCCCGTCCACTTGCTCTGATCTTCACTGAGCGCAGGGGGATTCTGCTTTACATCCCATTTTGTGACAGAAGCCGTAAAGCCACCCAGATCCATACTGGTATCACCATCACTGCAGCCGCCCAGCAGTCCGGTCATGGATACTGCCACTGCCATTGCGGCAGAAGTCTTTAAAAACGCACGACGATCCATTTTCATAGCCATACTATAAGCCCTCCTCAAAAGCTTTTTTACACCCTAAGAGTACCACATTTTACCACATTGTCAACTATCGAAACTTAGGTTTCACCATTTTATCGCGCCTTTATAATCTATTATAACGGCGCGGCATCTGCCGCCGTTCCGGGGCGGCGGGAATTTTTATTTTTTTCAATAAAATCGAGCGCACACTTTCAATCGTCAAGCCCCTTGTCCCGGGGCGGGCTTTGTGCTATGCTAAGGGTTATAAGCGATTTTTTCACGCTGAGAGGAGGAGCAACCCCATGGCCGCCGTAAAAACACGGAATACTGCTACCCTTATGACCGAGGGCAGCATTGTAAAAAGCCTGCTGCTGTTTGCCTTGCCGCTGATCTTCGGCAACCTGCTGCAGCAGATGTACAATACCGCCGACAGTATCATCGTGGGCAATTTTGTGGGCAGCAACGCCCTTGCCGCCGTGGGCTCCAGTGGGTCACCCATCTACCTGCTCATCGGCTTCAGCCAGGGGCTTGCCGTGGGCGCGGGCGTGGTGGTGTCGCAGTATCTGGGCGCGGGCGACCACAAGGAGACCCGCGAGGCGGTGCACACCGCCCTTGCCATTGCAGTGGTCATGGGGCTTTTGCTGACGGTGGGCGGCGTTGCCTGCGGGCGTGCTTTGCTGGTAGCCATGAATACCCCCGCCGAGGTGCTGGCGGACGCCGTGACCTATATCCGCATCTACTTTGGCGGGGTGCTGTTCAGCGTGGTGTATAACATGACCGCCGGTATCCTGAACGCCGCCGGCAACTCCCGGCGCTCGCTGGTGTATCTGGCATGGGCATCGGTGACCAACATCGTGCTGGACCTTGTGTTCATCGTAGGGCTGCGGATGGGGGTGGCAGGCGCTGCCATCGCCACAGACCTGAGCCAGCTGGTGTCCTGCGTGCTGAGCCTGCGCTTTCTGATGAAAAGCGAGGACGCCTGCCGGGTGGAGCTTTCCGCCATCCGACTGCACCGCAAAATGGCAGGCCGCATGATCCGGGTGGGTCTGCCCACCGGCATCCAGAACATGGTCATCTCCTTTTCCAACGTGCTGGTGCAGGCCAGCGTGAACAGCTACGGTGCCGCCGCCATGGCGGGCTTTGCAGCCTATATGAAGATCGATGGCTTCAACATTCTGCCGGTGAGCAGCATCAGCATGGCAGCTACCACCTTTGTGGGGCAGAACTACGGTGCGGGGCGTCTGGACCGGGTAAAGCGCTCGGTGTGGGTCACCCTTGCCATCGGGGTCATCTACACCCTTTGCACCGGCGCGGCGCTATTGGCCGGACAGGACGCCATTCTGCACCTGTTCACCGCCGACGAGGCCGTGGTCACCTACGGCAAGCTGGCCATGCGGTGGTTCTGCCCGTTCTACTTCCTGCTCAGCATTCTGCACGGCCTTGCCGGTGCCGTGCGCGGCACGGGTGCCAGCATCCCGCCCATGGTGGTGCTGCTGGTTTCGCTGTGCCTGTTCCGTGTGGTATGGATCCAGTTTCTGCTCCCCTTCTTCTCCGGCATCGAGGGCGTGTTCATCCTCTACCCCGTCAGCTGGGGTCTGGGCGCATTGCTCATGATCCTGTATGCGTGGAAGGGTAAGTGGATGGAGTATCATACATAACATTTTTACAAACAACGACCCGCCGCACTGAAAGAGATGCGGCGGGTCGTTGTTTTTCAGGCACTCCTGTCGGGGCGGCTTACCATGCAAAGCCCACGGAGTCCATGTCGATCTTCTTTTCCATCAGCCCCAGACGGCTCTCGATGAAGTTGACAGCCATATCCGGCCACTGGGCGATCTGGGTGTAGTAGTCCACATAGCCCTTGGTGCCAGTGCCCAGACCCACACCGTGGGGCGCATCAGGTGCCAGATAGAAGCTGAAATCCTTGAAGGTATTTGCGCACTCCGGCAGAGAGGGCAGCATCATCGCGCTCAGGCCGTCTTTCTGACCCACAACACCAAAGACCGGAGGCAGGTTGGGGTTCTTCGTGAAGTCCAGACCAGTGACGAACAGGCCGTAGATGGGGATCGCCACGTTCAGGTCGGCACTCTCATGGTCCACAGCATCACAGACATAGCTGGGATAGACCTTATCCGGGGTATTGGCAGTACCAAACTGGTCAGCCACCACCTGCATTACATTCATGCCGCCGGCAGAGAAGCCCACCGCGATCATGATATCCGTCTTGCCGATATTCTTTGCAGAGGCGTTATGACGGATGTAGCGGATAGCACGGGCCAGATCCAGCTGCTGATCCACAGCGGCGTAGGGGTTGACGCGGCGCTGCAGCACAAAGGCGTTGTAGCCGTTCTTGTTGAAGAACTCGGCCACCGGGTAGCCTTCCACCACGTTGTTGCGATGGGTGCTGCCGCCGCCGGCAATGACAATGACATTGCCCTTTACCTTGCCTTGATTCCGCAGCATATATGGGTTCAAGAAGGGACGGAAGCCCTCGTTATCGTAGCAATTTTCCCAGTTGGTGGGCAGCGGAGACTCCACGGCCATCTGGTCGCCCCAGATCTCCCAAACAGTGCTCTTGGGATCCTTGATCTTACGCAGCGCCTTGCGGGCATTGGTCAGGGCAACACACATCTCGTAGTGGGAGGCGTTGATACCGGGCGCAGGTGCACCGTCCACCTTCTCGTACTGAGCACGGGACAGCTTGTGGAACAGCACATAGAACTTGTCAAAATCACCCCGGAAAGCAGCCGGATAAAAGGCTACCTCGCGGGAGAGGCGGAGTTCCTCTGCCACCATGGCCTGCACCTCGGCATCGGTATGCACACCAGCGTTCTCGGCAAAGGATGCGGGTGCCATGCCCGCTACTGCGCCCACAGTCACGGCAGAAGCGGCAGAAAGTTTCATAAAGTCTCTTCTGTTCATCATCATTTCTCCTTTTAAATGCAGACGGCTCATTTGTGCAGAGCAACGCCGCCCAAAGCTGTGCAGCAAACGCCCTGCTGCCGGGCCCGATAGACATTCCAATTGTATCATGCCATCGAAATCCGCACAAATCGTACCACAATATAATGCACTTGTAAATAGATTTTGTTATTTTTGAGCGAAATTGATATATTAGTATGCTAGTTCTTGTGAAAATCAACAAGCATGAGAATGGGCACAAAAAAGGACTGCCGTACATCTGCACGGCAGTCCTTTTTTGTATTATTACAGCTTTTCAAACACCAGAAAGCGGAAGGCGATGGTGGTGGTGAGCTGCGGCAGAGCCGCAAGGCGGGCGGCACCGTCGCGGGGCGTTTTCCAGTAGTAGGGGGTCATGGCGAACAGGGCTTCCAGCTGGGCGGCGGGCACGGTGATGGTGCCCTGCACCTCACGCTCGTCTATGGCGCAAAAGCCCGGGTACTCCACCTGCTGCACCGGGTTTTTGTAGGGCTTTTCGTAGAGCACGGCCTTCATCTGGTACAGGTGCTCTGCCCCCGGCACAACGTAGATCATGTGCCCGCCCGGGCGCAGCACCCGGCTGAACTCCTCCTGCGCAAAGGGCGAAAAACAGTTCAGCAGCACATCTGCCCAGCCGGTGCGCACCGGCTGGCTGAAGCTGGACGCCACCGCGTACTGCGCGGCGGGCAGTGCCTTTGCGGCCAAGCGCACGGCGGGCTTTGCGATATCGAACCCGGCCAGCTGCAGCGGCTTTTCCGCCGCCGCGAACTGCTGCGCGATGCAGCGGTCGTACCAGCCCTCGCCGCAGCCCGCGTCCAGCAGATGCAGCGGGGCGTCCTTCGCGGCGGGCACGCCGTGGGCAAGGCACAACTCCCCCAGCGCCTGCCCAAAAATGCCGTAGTATCCGGCGTTCAGGAAGGCGCGGCGGGCGGCAACCATCTCCTTGCTGTCCCCGGGGGCTTTGGTGCGCATACTCTGCACCGGCAAAAGATGCCAGTAGCCCTCCCGGGCGCGGTCAAAGCAGTGGCCTTTTTCACATTTCAGGTCGTTTTCCCCTTGCAGCGCGCCGCCGCACAAGGGGCACTGCCACGGGGCAAAGGCTTCGTTCCGGCTCATACTTCTTCGCTGTGATCCTCAATAGGTGCGGTGGCACCGCCGTGGGCGTCCATATACTCCTCGAAGCTGGTGTACTTCTGCTGGGGCGGGCGGCGGCTGATGAGCATCAGCCCCGGGTCCTCGTCCCGGGCGGCGGCATTGCGGCCGCGGCGGGCAGGCTCGGCCTTGGGAGCGCGGGGTGCGCTGCCGGTGCGGCTCTGGCTTCCTGCATTGCCGCGCTCGCTGCGGGCAGGACGGGCGTTATTGTTCTGGGCTGCGGGGCGGGCATTGCGCTGCTCGCTGCGGTCGTTGCGGCGGCTGCCGCTGCGGCTTGCGTTCTGGTTATTCTGGGGCTCCTGTGCGCTGCGGATGGCAGGTGCTGCCGGAGCAGCAGGAGTCTTGCGTGCCGGGCGCAGCGGAGTAGCCTCCGGGGCGCTGACAAAATGGGGGTCAAACTTGGGCTGGGCGTTGCTGCCCCGGGCGGGGGCGGCATTCTCGCGGCGGGCGCGGGGCGCTGCCGCTTCCTTGGGGGCGTTTGCGCCCCGGTTGTTGGCGCGGCGGTCGTTGCGGGCCCCGCGCTTTGCGTTGCTGTCTTGCATCAGTGTTTCCTCTTTTTTCGGTTTTGCAGGCACCGCATTCTTTGCAGCCTTCGGCTCCTGCTTCGGCGCGGGCGCAGCTGCCTTTGCAGCCTTTGCGGGCGCAGTTTCGGCCTGTTTTTTCGGCGCTTCCGCCGGTTTATCCGCTTCGGGGCGGGGCTTTTTGCCGCGCACGGGCAGCACGGGGCGCACCGGGGCGGGCACGCCGTCCCACGGATGACCGGATACCACCGGGATCTTGCGGCGGTTCAGCTTTTCAATGCCTGCCAGATACTCCTGCTCCTCCGGGGCGCAGAAGCTGACGGCGGTGCCGTCCGCACCGGCGCGGGCAGTGCGCCCGATGCGGTGCACATAGGTCTCCGGCACTTCGGGCAGGTCGTAGTTGAACACATGGGAAAGCTCGCTGATATCAATGCCGCGGGCGGCGATATCGGTGGCCACCAGCACCCGGGTCTTGCCGGACTTGAAATCCTCCAGCGCGGTCACGCGGGCAGTCTGGCTCTTGTTGCCGTGGATGGCGGCGGCGGGGATGCCCTGCTTTGTCAGGTCCTTTGCGATCTTATCCGCGTCGTGCTTGGTGCGGCTGAACACCAGCGCGTTGACCACCGGCGGCTGCAAATTTTTGATGAGCCACGGCAGCAGCAGCTTTTTGTTGCCCTTTTCCACATAGTACAGGCTCTGCTGGATGCGGTCCACGGTGCTGGACACCGGGTCCACCTTGACAAAGGCGGGGTCATGCAGGATGCCGGCGGCCAGCTGCTCGATCTCGGCGGGCATGGTGGCGCTGAACATCAGGTTCTGGCGCTGGGCGGGCAGCTTTGCAATGACCTTTTTCACGTCATGGACAAAGCCCATGTCCAGCATCCGGTCGGCCTCGTCCAGCACAAAAATTTCCAAAGCAGACAGGTCGATAAAGCCCTGCCCGATCAGATCGTTCAGCCGTCCCGGGCAGGCGATGAGGATGTCCACGCCCTTTTTCAGCGCTTCCACCTGCGGAGCCTGTCCCACGCCGCCAAAGATGACGGTGCTGCGCAGTTTCAGGTACTTGCCGTAGGCTTCAAAGCTTTCGCCGATCTGCAAAGCCAGCTCCCGGGTGGGGGTCAGGATCAGGGCACGGACAGCACCCTTGCGGCGGGGCGCGTTGGCGGTGAGCCGGTCCAGCATGGGCAGCGCAAAGGCCGCCGTCTTGCCGGTACCGGTCTGGGCGCAGCCCATCAGATCCCGGCCTGCCAGCACCGGCGGGATGGCCGCTGCCTGAATGGGCGAGGGGGTCTCGTAGCCCGCTTCCTGCACAGCGCGCAGCAGCGGGGCGGACAGATTCAGTTCTTTAAATGTCATGGTTCTCCTATTATTCTGTGATCTTCCGGCACTCGATGTAGTAGCGCTTTTCCTCCGCGTGTCCCATGCTGAAGGTCTTGCGGGGCAGCACGCCGCCCATCACAACGCCGCGGAACAGGTCGCTCTTGGCGAAGGGCGGCATCAAAAACGCCACCGCGCCCTGCTTGCACAAAGCGCGCACAGCCGGCTCGTCATGCACATAGTCCACCTTTGCTTCCGGGTGGCGCTCGATATAATCCGAAATAAAATCGTCGATGGTGCCCACGGTCAGCGGCTCGGTGGGGTCCTCAAAGCTGAGCACATTGGCCATGTGGGGGCCTGCCAGCGTAAAGGGCTGCTTTTTGCTGCCGCCAAAGCAGCAGCCTGCCATGTTGGAATCGCTCCATGTAATCAGGCTCAGCAGCACGGTGGCGCAGTCCACGTTGAACAGTACCCGGTGGATGGGCTCGATCTCAATAGCCGGGGAGTGCACGTTGCACACCTCTGCCAGACACCAGCGGGCGGGGTGGTTCTCTGCCTGCTCCGGGGTCAGAGTCTTTTTCAGCTCCTCCCAGCAGGCCTTTGCGGTAGCCAGCGAGTGGTTGCCGTCGCCCACGGCCAGCGTCAGCGGGTCGCGGCGGGTGGCATCGGGGTATTTCTTGTCAAATTCTTCCTGACTGCCCAGCACGGTCAGCGCATTTTCGATCTGTGCAATGAGGGCGGGGTCCTCCACCGCCCAGCCTGCCACATGGCCGCCGCCCAGCATCAGCTCGCCCTCGTACACCTTGGGCAGGCTGTCCTTGTGGGCGGCAATGGGCTCGATGAGGGTGCAGTCCGGGTCGTCCGCCAGCATCATGATATGGGGCGTTTCCAGCGCAGCGCCGGTACGCACCTTCATGCGGGGCGGGATGCGGCTTTCCACCGTGCACTCGCTGGGGCGCACGGTACATTTTTCGCCCCGGCGGTAGCTGTAAGCTTCCAAGTCCACACGCCCTACAAGACCCTGCCGCACCCGGCCGCTCTGCTCGGTGCGCTCTACATAGATAAAGCCATCCACCGCCCGGGTGAGCACGTTTTGGGCATAATTCTGCATGGTGGCGTGGATCTTTTCCACCCGCGCGTCGGCGTCTCCGTCCTCCAGATACACCTCCGGCAGGATCAGGTTCAGGGTGCTGGGCGCACCCGCAGCGGTCTCTTCTGCCCGCTGCCAGTAGCTGCGGTCGCTGGTGAACTGGTCACAGGCGATGCAGCCCCACTGCTCCAGCGGCACCTGCTCCGAAGGCAGCAGGATGTGTGCGGGTGCAAAACAGGTAGTCGGTTTCATAGTCGTTTCCTCCCCTCTCTAAAAGCCGCTTCTCAGCGGAATGCTGCGGCATCGTGCACCACAACGTGCTTCACACCGGCGTCGGCAGCGGCCTGCTCCAGCGCCGCGCGGCTGTCCGCGTCCAGCGCGGTGCTGCTGGTGACCAGCAGATTTTCCATGCCAAGGGACGTACCGGTGGTGCCAAGGGCATCGGTGGCGGCGGTGCACAGTGCGTCCGGGTAGCTGACCCACAGGGTCACGCTGCCCGCAAAGCGGCTCTGCCATGCGGCGATATCGGCGGTCAGCTGGGCGGCGCGTCCCTCCCGGCTCTTGCCGCCGGAAGCGCCGAAGTCCTGCTTGCGGGTGATGATGTTGGGGAACTGCACCCCGGTAAGCACCACCTGCTCGTAGCCCATGCCCCGCACCTCCTCAATGAGGTCGCCGACATACTGCACCGCGCTTGCGGCAAAGGGGTTCATCCACGCCTTGCCGCCCTTGGCTGCGCTGACGTTGTCCAGCCAGAGGCTGTTTCCATCGTAGTGCACGCCCATGCTGCGGTCGGTGTACACCGACACCGGGTCGGTAAAGGCGGCAAGCTGCGCCGCCGGAATGATGCCCTCCTCCCGCAGGATGGCGGCGATATTGGCCGCATCCACCGGGTTCTCAGGGATGCTTTGCGCAGCAGCTGCCACGCCGGAAGCATAATACACCGTGCCAGCGGCATCTTTCAGGGTGACAAGAGCGTAGTCTGCGCCCTGCTGCTTCAGCTGCCGGGCGGCGGCACGGATGGCGGCATCATCGGTCAGGCCGGTCACATCCAGCTCTGCCCAGCTGCCGCCGGTGATGGCCTTGCCGTCCAGCGGCTTTTCTTCTTCCGGCTCCGGTTCAGACGCTGCCTGTGAGGCGGCAGCGCTGCTTGCTGCCGCAGAGGAAGCGGCTGCCTCGGCGCGGGAAGCGCTTTCGGCCTCCAGATCCCGATCCTTGACCACGGTATACCATGTGTGGGTGGCCCAATCCAGCACATGGGGTGCGGCAAACCATGCTGCTGCCAGCACTGCCACTACCAGCACCGCAATGCCGATGCCGCGCTTGACGCGCATTTCCCGGCTGTAAAAGCTGCGGTGATAATGCTTGACCTTCTGACGTTTATACTTAGCCATGGTATCCTTTCCTCCCTGTCTGCATTACAGGATGACGGAATGTCCGGTAAAGCCATAGATTGCCAGCGCCAGCACGCCGATATACACCAGCGTGATGGGCAGGCCGCGGAATGCTTTGGGGATCGCTTTGCTGCGCAGGCGGTGGCGCGCCTCGGTGACCAGCAGCACCGCCAGCACATAGCCAAGGCCGCTGCCAAGGCCAAAGCCAAGGCTCTGGCCAAGGGTAAAGGCCTGGGTGCGCTCCACCAGCACCGTGCCCAGCACGCCGCTGTTCAGCGCGGCCAGCGGCACGATGCGCAGCAGCTGGCTGCGGCGGGGCAGGCTGCGCAGCAGCCACAGCACCAGATGCTCTGCCAGACACACCAGCGCAATGCTGGCGATATACACCAGCGGGCGCAGCTGGGCGCGGTTATCCAGCGGGGCAATGAACCACCGCCCGGCAAAGAAAGCCACCGGCGCCACCAGCACCTGCGTGATGCACAGCATCATGCCGAACAAGGTGCTGCTGGTGCGGTCGTCCCCCACCAGCTGCACCATGCGGGACACGCCCAGTGCACGGGTAAAGACAGCGTTCTGTGCAAAAATAGCCAGCAGTGCGTAGCTGAAAAACACTGCCGAGCTGCTTACAACTTCCTTCACGGTTCGCGGTCCGCCTCCTTCTGGTAGTGCACGGTCAGGGTATCCCGCGCTTCCTTTTGCAGATATTCTTTGCGCTTTGCAGCGGCAGCGCGCCAGATGGCGCACAGGATGCCCAGCACGATAAAGCCGCCCGCCGGCATCTTGGCCAGCGGCAGCAGCGCCCAGCGCCCCACCGGGGCGCCGAACACGGTGCCAAGGCTGAGCCACTCGCGCACGATGCCCACCACGAGCAGCAGCAGCGCGTAGCCCACGGTGATGCGCACGCCCTTGGAAACGGCCTTGTGCACCGTCTCCTGCACGCGGCCGAAGCGGTAGGTCAAAAGCGGCTCCACCACCAGCATGGGCAGGTAGATGCCAAGGTTCAAAAGACCGGTGCCGAACACAAAGTTCAAAATGGGATACGCCGCCAGATACACCACGGCGGCGCTGGCTGCGTACAAAAGTGCACGGGGCAGCAGCTTTTTTTGCAGCTGCTCCGGGGTAGGCTCCTCGTCCCGCAGGGGCACAAGGCGGCTGAGCAGGCAGGCCAGCACGCGGGAGGGTACCAGCAGCAGCGCCACCGCCGCCGCCAGCATCAGGCTGTTCTGCCCGGTGGTGGCCACGACCACCAGCGGTGCCAGACCCATGCCCTGCATGACCACCGGGTTATTCAGGAACACGCGGTCGTGATGGGCGAACTTTTCGGGGCTTTGCAGGATCAGTTCCGCAGTACGCTTTTTCATTCCGCAGCCTCCTTTCGTTCGGACGGCAGACGGTGCAGCAGACGGTACAGCCGCTCCTCGGTGCGGTCAATGAGCGCAGACACACTGTTGACGGCCAGCAGCGCAAAGCAGACGCCGGTCTCGTACACGCCGAAATAGCGGAAGCCCATGGTGGCGATGCCCACCAGTGCGCCGTACAGGATGCGTCCGAGCCGGTGGTGGGCACAGGTGTAGGGCTCGTTGAGCAGGAACACCGCACAGAACAGCACCGCACCGGTGTGCAGCTCGTCCCCGATGCCCTGCAAGCGGGGCATCAGGCTGCTGAAGAGGGTGCTGTCCGCCAGACCTACCTGCCGTGGGAAGAAGAAGGCGATGAGCCCGCAGGTGATGAGAAAGCTCGCCGATGCGCCGATGTGCACGTCCTTCTGGGTCCACAGCACAAGGCCGCAGGCCAGAATGACCAGCGCCGCGCCGGTGCCCATGGGGGCGGCAAACTCGCCCAGCACAACGGCGAGGGGGTTCAGGTTCAGGATGCCGCCGCTGCGCAGGGTATCCTCGATGGTGCTGCCCACCGGCACGGCGGAGGCGTTCCACAGGGGCAGCGGCGTATAGGGCTGCGGGTAGCGCACCACCTGCTCCGGCCACGATACCGCCGCCACGGCGTAGCCCACGGCTGCGGGGTTAAAGGGGTAGCTGCCGTAGCCGCCAAAAATCTCCTTGCCGATGAGGACACCCGCCAGCACTGCCACCACCAGCACATAGATGTCCACGGTGGCGGGCATGAGCAGGGCGATGATCAGGCTGAAGCTCTCGTTGGAGAGATCTTTATTGGTGTACACCCGATGGCGCAGCAGCGCCACCAGACGGTCGCACAGGTTGCCGGTAAGCAGGGCGATGCCGCACAGCAGCAGCGGACGTGTGCCGTAGAAATAGCAGGCCATGCACAGCAGCGGCACACACAGCCAGAAAACGTGCTGGTAGTACCGGCCGGTCTTTTGCAGCTGCCGCTCCTGTTCTTGGATCAAAGCTTCATCCATATACGGCCCTCCTTACAGGCTGGCCAGTGCGCCCACAGCCGCAGCGGGGTCGGCCGCACCGAACACGGCGCTGCCCGCCACCAGCACGTCGGCACCGGCTTCCACGCACAGGGGTGCGGTGGCGGCATCCACGCCGCCGTCCACCTCCAGCAGGTAGGAAAGGCCGCGTGCTTCCCGCTCCGCTTTGAGCCAGCGCAGCTTATCCAGCGCCGAGGGCATGAACTTCTGCCCGCCGAAGCCGGGCTCCACGCTCATCACCAGCACCAGATCCAGCTGCTCCAGCCACGGTGCCAGCGCCTCGGCCGGGGTGCCGGGCTTGATGGTCAGACCCACCTTGCAGCCCAGCGCACGCACGGCGTCAATGGTGGCCTGAATATCATCTTCGCACTCCAGATGGAAATTATACAGGGTCGCACCGGCCTTGATGAAAGGCTCGGCGTATTGCAGCGGGTGGCTGATCATCAGATGCACGTCATAAAAGGCATCCGGCAGCGCCTTGTGCAGGCTTTTGAGCACCGGCACGCCAAAGCTGATGTTGGGCACAAAATGCCCGTCCATCACGTCGTAGTGCAGCATCTGTGCGCCGGCGTCCAGCACCATGCGGCAGTCTGCACCCAGCTTGCCAAAATCAGCAGAAAGAATAGAAGGACTTACGATGGCCATAATATTTCATTACGCTCCGTTATTTTTAGCAATTTTTATCCCATGCGTTGCACGTTTTGCAGGGCTCTACCGGGCAAAAAATACGCGGGCATGGTTATCCTTTAGTTTACATGAAAACGGCCAAAAAATCAAACCCGCAGCCGTTTTTTTCACCGAAAAGTCGTAAATGGCGCAAAAAGTCCATAAGGCGGGCTGCGGTTTTTTATTCAGCGGGGGAACGAACCCTCTCAGTCATCGCTGCGCGATGCCAGATTCCCCCTTTTGTCACCTGCGGT
>OGHB01000690.1_pt1 | contig 17480 bp, 10 predicted proteins | sample 1571451 | NCBI WGS metagenome assembly OGHB01 (sample SAMEA2582071, study PRJEB24529) | metagenome | biome: Human gut stool | place: China | collected 2011
TGGGTGGGGCACTTTTTAAATGTTGTTCCGGGTCCCTTTTCAAGTGTTAGCTACATGAATAACGGATATACTTACGGTTAACCAGTGTACGGATGATATTGGTACGTGAGGATACCGTGCCCAGTCCGTTCTGTTCCATGTATTCCACCAGTTCTGCATCCGTGAACGGATCTACCGGCAGCTCTTTTTTGTGTACCATGTTGCATCCGCATACATTCAGGTTATCACCTTTCTTCACTTCGGGGAGTTCATTTACGGAATATCCCGATTTTGGAACCATGTCGGAATGCATGAACACGTCATGCCAGCCGGCTTCAATGATTCTTGTTTGTTCGGCCTTGAAATGTTGCGCCGCACAAACCGCTTCAACATTTGTCGTTTCTATGCGGCATGGAGCCATGAATGCTTCGAGCATCCTTCCGGCTACAAGTCTGTAAACCTGCATTTCCTTTTCGGATAGATTTCCGGGACGGATACCTGTAATGATGATGGCATGATGTACATTGGCTTTTTCTGAGTTTATTACGTGGCGGGACAAACAGGATATGTCAATACCTCCAGTTCCTTTAGCGGCAGGAAACAGCTCCCATGATAGCAGATGCGCCATGATTGGTGAAAGCGAGTCAAACACATCCTCCGTCAGATAACGGCTGGAAGTCCTTGGGTAGGAAATCAGTTTCTTTTCATAAAGGGACTGTGCGATGTCATACACCTCTGATGCGGTATAACCATAGCGGATGTTCGCTTCCTTCTGAAGTTGTGTCAGGTCAAGCAAATCCGGTGGAAGTATTTCCTTAACGCTGTGGCTGATACCTGTAATCTGTGCCTGATGTGACAGCTTGCAGTCCTGGAAAAACATTGTAGCGGATTCTTTGTCGGGAAGATCCTGTGTGCGGCGCATCTTGAAAAGGATGCCGTCCTTTTGCAGGCTGATGTAGATGGGCCAGCTGTCCGATGAAATATGGTTCTCCCTTTCGCGGTAGCGTCTGCTGATGGCAGCCAGTACCGGTGTCTGCACCCGTCCGAGGGAATTGTTGCCGAGTCCCGTCGCCTTGCACATGGCATAGCTGGCGTTGATTCCGAGAATCCAGTCTGCCTTGTTGCGGCTGTCGGCAGCAAGGAACAGGCTGTCGTAACAGCTGTCCGGTTTTAGATTTTCCATGCCTTGACGCACAGACTCGTCGGTAAGAGATGAAATCCACAGACGGAAACAGGGCTGTGTACAGTTCAGATATTGATATACATAGCGGAATGTCATTTCCCCGTCACGGCTGGCATCGGTAGCCGCAATGATGGTGTCACATGCCTGAAACACCCTCTCGATTACTTTAAGCTGGAGCACGGCATCAATCTCCGGTATCCATCCGTTCTCGGTGCGTGTATGACGTACCATCAGCTCAAATTCGGACGGGATGAAAGGAAAGTCATTCCGTTCCAGCTTCTGGGTTCCGTAGTCCTTCGGCATGGCCAGTGACAGCATGTTCCCGAAAGTCCACGTAACCATGTAGCCGTTTCCTTCCACATATCCGTTTTTTACTCTGGTTGCACCGATGATTCTTCCGATTTCTTTTCCTACACTTGGTTTGTCTGTTAATATGGCAATCATGATAAATTCTATTTTTTATATCTTTCCATACGGTAAGTCCGTATGGAAAGAGAGATGATACATTATGGATTCTTATTTATTCACCTGAAGGGTTGATACCGTTTACGCTGATGACCGGATTTCCATTCTCGTCTTCAATCAGACTGAGTGTGGCATCCATTGTAAGTGAAAATACAGGAGTCTTGATTTTAATGGACATGACATTGGTTTCCTCTCCCTGAAGGAGCAGGTCCATGTTTCCGTCCTTTTCAATTTGCGATCTGCTGATACCTACCGATTCCAGTTTCTCCCAGTCGATTTGTTCAGCCTTGTAGATATGATGATTGTTCTTGTTCATGTTCTTTCCTTTTTTAGTAATTGATGATTTGAATGATTTGAATCCCGTTCAGGTCAGACAGCCTGTTTTGCTCCCTTCTTCTGTTCCTGCTGCTGGGTATTGTCAGTCTGTGAAGCACGCTGTGAGGTATTGCGGCGTACATCCGGATTTTCCTGGAAATATTGCAGCTGTCCGGTGTTTGCGTTTACTTTCAGATAGGAATCGAACGGTTTGCCGTTGGGACCTTTCATACCCGTTACAAGGATGGCCTTTCCGTCCTGAAGATTTGCTCTTTCCTGTGCCGAAAGCAGGTGTCCGTAAACCTCAGCCGGGATGGTAGGTGCCTGTCGTTCGTTGAAACCGTCCGGAGTTCTGGAATACTGTGGTCTTCCGCTTGCCAGGTCCAGCTTGACGAATGACGAGAATTCCTCACCTTTACGGTTGATCATGTTCTCAAGATAGATGGGCTGTCCTTTGCGTAACGCTTCCTTGTCTTCCGGTGTGAGTTGTACCGAACAGATTTCCTTCGGTATGTAGATTTCTTCCGTTTCCGGATTGTGGCGCGTATATTGGAGACCGCCTGTTACCTTATCCATGGTAACGAAGGAGGAAAACAGTTCGCCGTTCTTTCGTTTCATATCCTCTACAAGGATGGTGTGGCCTTCGTTTAACGCTTTGAGCTGCATGGGAGAAAGCGGTACACCGCCAAGAGTCTGCTGATTGAAAGCCTGGTCTTTCGGGAAAATAAATTCGATGCCTCTTCTTTCTGCATTGTATTGCAGATTGGCATTGAATTCCTTGCCTTGATTGGATTTCATGCCATCCACGAATATCTGTTCACCGTTTTTCAGTTTCTGAATTTCGTCCGGAGTCAGGGTTACACCTTTGATTTCATTCGGGATATAGACATGCTCCTGCCGTACGGCTACCAGTTCGTTGGTATTCTTGTCGATGGAAATCAGACATAGCTCAGTCGTGTTGCCACGCAGGTTAAGGTCAGCCACGCGTCCCATGTTTCCACTTTCACGCAGGTTCTTCTTGTCCTCTTCCGTGAAGATATGTCCGAAATAAGGACGATCCAGTTCGGGTTCCTTTCTGATACCGTGGATACCCAGCATAACCTGCCCACCGTTGGATATGAACGAAAGGCGTGCGTCCAGCTTGGCGGTCAGTACCCCAGGAATGTTGAGTGTCAACGGCATTGTCCTGTTGGTTTTGTATCCTTTCAGCATGCTGTCAAGTTGTCCAGACTGCTCCAGCATTTCCTTGGATATGCCGAACTTACCCAGTTCCTCCCAATTAATCATGTTCTCGTTGTAGCGGTACGTGGGTGTCTGCTGACCTTGTGGTTCCTGCTGTTCGCGCCCCTGTGCGGCAGCTTCCACCTGTGATACCTGTTCAGGCTGAGCCTGTGTTGTCTGTTCCTGTTTCTTTGCCATTGTTGTTTCCTCCTCTTTTGTTTGACTGTTTTTCTGATTGTTTGCCTTCGGTACGATTTCATAGCGTTTCAGAAATTCCTTTACCGCGTCTGTCTTCTTGCCTTCGGCCAGGTCCTTGAGAGCCTGTTTGTTCTGCTTGTAATCGTTGAAGGTCATGCGGATAAGCCTGAAATGCGTAGGCTCCTTCAGCTGGCTCCAGAAGTTCTTGATGAAGTTTTCGAGAATACTCGAATTCTTGTCGAATTTCAAAAATGAGTTCTCGTTCTTCTCTTCCGGTGTAACCGTCTGATAATTGCCTTTCTCGTCCATCTTACTGATTACTCTCAAACCCTCCTTTGGGTCATTCTTGTTATGTACCAGCAGAAGTTCGTCAATTTGTTCCACATAAGGCTTTTCCGGTTTCTTAGTCCGGCCTTGCCTTTTTTCCTTGTCAGGACTGTTTTCTTGTGCCATAATCTTTTGTTTTGAGTGACTACTTGATTTGTTTCACAGTCCAAATGTAAAGTGATAAATTGAGTAAACAATTGATTTACAAATAGATGACATTAGATGTCATCAGGTGTCATCAAATGTCATACGAAGAATAGGAAAGAATGTAGAAACAGTAGAAAAAGAATGAAAAGAAGTAGGAAGAGTTGGAATAAAAGCATAGCAAAGCCACAGGACTATGCAGATCGGAGGGAGCTGAAATCCCTGTCTTATTTCGGGATTTGATAAACAGACTATGTTTTGTTATTTGGGAAAGTGGGTTTTCACAGTATTTGTGAGGCTATATATAGAATATAAGGATAGCCGCCTTTGATTCACGACTATGCGTCACGTCGGTCGCAGTTAATCCCTGTAATCTTTTCTTTAATGCCAATCCGTTTGCCGCCGCATTCTTTTTCAGGTGAATTTTCATGGCGATAGCCATAAAGAAAATTCTCCTGAAAAAAGAAATAAATGCGGCTGGCAAAGCTGGATTGGGATTTATCTTTGATGTAAGGGATAGGATGAGAATATATAAAAATTGTTTGAAAAGGCTTGTGACTTGGGAATATATAATATTTTCATATAGAGTGCTACATAGCATAGTATTCCGGACGATGTTCTGTAAAGTCTAAGCTCATATTTAAAAATACCACTCTATATAGATAGAAATACCCCCTATTCATTGTTCGTTATACTTATATATTTGCATAGAAACTTAAAATGCGAATTTATGAACTTGAACTTAAAATCTATTTTTTCATTTTCTGTGTTATTTTTCTTTATGCAATCTCTGTCTGCATCGGACAATGGCGCCAATCAGTGGAGAAACAATCAGAATGTATGGCAGGACCAGACCATAAACGGAATTAACCGTTTACCTTCCCGCAGTACTACTTATTCTTTCCGGAGAGTGGATTGGGCTTTGGATGGAGACAGAGAGAAATCGGAGTATATGTCGTTGAACGGCCAATGGAAGTTTAACTTTTCCGAGGATATGGCATTGGCTCCCGCCGGTTTTTATAAAGTGGAGTACAATTCATCATCATGGAAAACTATTCCTGTTCCTTCATGTTGGGAGATGCAGGGATATGGCTATCCTATATATACAAATACTATTTATCCTTTCCCTGCTCGTCCGCCATATATTGACAGGAATAATCAGACGGGGTGTTATATCAAGGAGTTTGTTGTTCCTGACAAGTGGAAGAACGACAGGATTATACTCCATTTCGGAGGCGTCTATTCGGGATTTAATGTATGGATAAACGGACAGAAGGTGGGATATTCCGAAGACAGTTGTCTGCCTACTGAATTTGATATTACCGAATACGTTAAGAAGGGGGAGAATAAACTGGCGGTGCAAGTGTATAAGTGGACCGACGGAAGTTATATGGAAGATGCCGACCACTGGCGAATGGCTGGTATCCATCGTGAAGTATATATCATGTCCATTCCGCAGGTGGCAATATATGATTATGGAGTAAGGACACGCATCGATTTCCGGAAGAATATTGCACGGTTACAGATCCGTCCGGAAATAACAAATCAGAATATGGATGATTTGAAGGGATGGAATCTGTCAGCCCAATGGGAAACCGGTGTTTGGAAAAGACATTACCGTTACTGCCGATTATGTGGTGAACGAACCTTATCCTCAGCGCGATAATGTTTATTACGGAATGATGGAGGGAATCGTTTCCAAGCCGGAGTTATGGAATTCTGAACACCCTTATCTATATACTCTGGTTCTAAAGCTCACAGACAATAAGGGCAATGTGGTGGATGCGAGAAGTAGTAAGGTAGGCTTCAGGGATATTAAAATAAAAGGCAATCAGATTCTGGTGAATGACACTCCTATTAAACTCATTGGCGTAAACCGCCATGACCATAGCGAGACAGGAGGAAAGACTGTCACCCGCGAGGAGATGCTCGAAGACGTTCTGCTTATGAAACGTTATAACTTCAATACAGTCCGTACATCGCACTATCCTAACGACCCCTATTTCTATGAATTGTGCGATAAGTATGGTATATACGTAATGGATGAGGCTAATCTTGAAACTCATCATCAAAGAGGCTATCTGTCCAACAGACCTGAGTGGATTAATCCATTCATGGAGAGAGTGGTAAGAATGGCTGTGAGAGACAGGAACCATCCTTCTGTGTTTATGTGGTCGTTGGGCAACGAGTCTGGATGCGGCCCTAATCATGCAGCTCTGTCAGGATGGCTGAAAGATTATGACCCAACCCGTCCTGTTCATTACGAGGGGGCGCAAGGACAGCCGGAAAATCCTTTATACAAACCTATCGGACGTAAGGAAGCGTCAATCGTTACTAGTGAGATAGATTTTAATGTGAACGAAGATGTCAAACCGGCAAAGAAAGAGCTTTGTGTGTATGCCAATCCCGATGATCCTTTATACGTCGATGTCATTAGCCGTATGTATCCTATGGTCGATGAGCTTATAGCAATGACTAAGAATCCGGTCATGAACCGTCCGATAATAATGTGTGAATATGCACATTCTATGGGAAACTCTACCGGCGGGCTGAAAGAATACTGGGATGCAATACGTTCTCATGATGCGCTTGCCGGCGGATATATTTGGGACTGGATAGACCAGGGATTGCTGGATAATGAACGGAAATATAATAAGAAATCATGGAATTATGGTGGTGACTATGAGAAAGGGGAGCACAACGACCAAAACTTCTGTATAAATGGTGTTATCAGTGCCGACCGCTCCATTAAACCTGCTACTGAGGAATGCAAGTACGTGTTTGCTCCTGTATCATTTACAACTGATAATGTCTATAGTGGAGAGATAACTGTAAAAAACAGAAACTTCTTCCTTTCAACAGATGAGTATCGTTATTTTTGGCAATTGAAGGACGAAGACAGTGTATTGCAGGAAGGTGAGATTATTGTGCCGACAACACCAGCTGGTGAGAGCTGTAAACTAAAACTTCCTATTCAGAATTTCAAGGCCGATGACGGTGCGGAATATTGGTTATGCCTGAGTGCCAGGCTCAAGAATGACAATCTGTATGCCAAAGCTGGATACGAGGTTGCCTGGGAACAGTTTAAGTATCTTTCTTTACCAAAGATAGTAGAATGCGTTGATACTACATTGGATATGGAAATCGATTCAGATAACAAGAAAGACATCAGCGTGAAGGGAAAGAACTTTTATCTGAATATCAGTGATGGTTATATCAGTCAGTATAAGATAGATAATGAAAGTATCATCACATCTGCTCTGAAACCAAACTTCTGGAGAGCGTCAACAGACAATGACTGGCGAGGATGGAAGGTCGATAGACTGTTTGCATTCTGGAAAGATGCTCCATTAAAGCTAAAGACAGTTTCTATAGATGTACGCAAATCGGAAGGCAATCTTGAGGTTAAGGTGCTAAAGGCTATAGATGAAAGACTGAGACTTACCTTGAATTATAAAGTAAAAGCAGACGGAACAATAGGCGTTCATTATTCAATGATGAAGTCTCCTGAAATATCAGAAATGTTGCGCGTAGGATTGCAATGCGAATGTACCAATCGTTTGTCGGATGTGACATATTATGGACGTGGCCCATGGGAAAACTATTCCGACAGAAAAGCCTCTGCAATGGTGTCTATATATAACTGCAAGGTGTCCGCTCTGGGATTTGACTATGTAATGCCGCAGGAAAACGGAAACCGTTGTGACGTGAGATGGTTTGCCTTGCAGTCGGATAAGGCAGGTGTGATGATTGTCGGCGATGAACCCCTATCTGTTTCAGTGTGGGAGATGTCGCAGAATGCGATTGATAAGGCTAAACATATAAATGAACTTGAAAAGGACTTGTATTCTAATACTCTTAATATCGACCTGGTTCAGGCTGGAGTGGGCGGAACAGATAGCTGGAGTCTGAAAGCCCGTCCTTCAATAGACAAGCGTCTTCTGAAGGGAAGCTATTCATACGGATTTACTTTTGTTCCACTGGGCAGGGATGCAAATCTTAAGGAAATGGGCAGAAAAATATATTGATTAACAGGCGATTGTTAGTGATAAAATGGCTGTTGGAGTCTGGGAATGGATTCTAACAGCCATTTTTCCTTAAAATATTTAGTTAATCTATTCCCCCACCCTATTTAAATGAAATTTTCCCCCTTTGGTTATATTACATAGTATATATATTTGCAAGTGTCAGTAAGTAGCGCGCAACTGATAGAACAAAACTTTTTATTTTAAGAAAAACACTAATTACAAAAAACTCTAGATTATGAACAGAACACTATCATTAATGTGTATGCTGATTCTTATAATGTTCAGCTTACCATTAAAAGCACAGAACGGGAAAGTTACCGGTTGTATAACAGACTCCGATGGTTTACCTGTGATAGGTGCAAGTATTTTAGTTAAAGGTACCACAAACGGTATTATTTCTGATTTGGACGGAAATTATATCTTGGAAAATGTACCAATGGAATCGACATTGATTTATAGCTTCGTAGGATATGATACACAGAATATTGTGTATAAAGGTCAGTCTACAATAGACGTTCAATTAAAAACCTCCGCCATTGCACTCGATGAAGTTGTAGCAATAGGATATGAGGTTAAGAAAAAAAGTGTTGTTACAGGTGCCATCAGCAGCATCGATTCCGATGATTTATTGCAATCTAAACCAGCAAATGCCGTGAATGCATTGAGCGGTAGGGTTAGTGGTGTGAACGTTGTGACAAATTCCGGTCAGCCAGGAACAGCACCGAAGCTGGTAATTCGTGGTGTCGGTACAAATGGAAACTCTAATCCTCTTTTTGTAATTGACGGACTGCCTATGGACGACATGAACAGTGTAAATCCCAACGACATTGAAAGCATGGAAGTCTTGAAGGATGCAACTTCAGCTGCTATTTATGGTGCCAGAGCCGCTAATGGTGTAGTCCTTATAACCACAAAGAAAGGAAAGAAAGGAAAGACATCGCTTGCTTATGATGGTTACTATGGTTTCTCTACAGTAGCAAAGAAACCAACCATGCTGAATGATGAACAGTACATTATGCTGATGAAAGAGTTTGCCGACAATGATGATATGCCGCTTGCCGGTGGTGTACCTACTGCTCCAACAGGTTATAATACAGACTGGTTTAATGAAATATTGAATACAGCTCCTGTTACTGAGCATAACATTACTGCTAACTTTGGCAGTGATAAGGGTTCAAGCTTGCTTTCATTGAATTATCTAGACCAGAATGGTATTATCGGTGAAGATGCGTCATTTTACAAACGATTCAGCACAAGGCTGAACAGTTCCTATTCTATAAATGATTTCTTAAGTGTAGGTGCAAACGTCAACTATGCATATATAGAGAATAGTGGAGTGGCAACCGGTATCAATGGTTATAATCCGATATCATACGCCTATAATATTGATCCTACTACTCCGGTTTATGATGAGAATAGCAACGATACTTTCGGATATGGAGTCTCTCCTGTACCTTATAGCCGTATGTGGAACCCTATTGCATTTATGGATGAGGCACCTAAGAATAAAAATATTACCCAGCAATTTTTTGGTAATGTTTATGCTGAGATCACTTTTATTAAAGACCTTGTTTTCCGCACAGATTTTGGTATTAATCATCGGAATTTCCGTGGAAGAATGTTTGCACCAAAGTTTTTTCATTCTGCAGAATGTAAAGAAGATAATTCTAGGGTAGAACAAAGTACAAATGCTAATAGTAGTTGGCAGTGGGAGAATACATTGCGATATAAAAAATCTTTTGGTGAACATTCTACATCTGTCCTGTTAGGTACTTCTGCATCAAGAGATGTTTATGAGTTTATGACCGGAACACGAAATAAATATCCAAATGAAGCAATGACCAATGAGAATTACTGGTATCTTAATGCTGGTGATGTTATGACATCAGCTAATAGTGGCGGTGCTAATCCTAGACATAGTATGTTCTCATATTTTGCTCGTCTAAGCTATAATTATGCTGAAAAATATATGGCGGAAGTTGTGGTCAGACGCGATGGGTCTTCAAATTTCGGTCCCAATAACAGATATGCTACTTTCCCGGGCGTTTCATTAGGTTGGAATGTTTCAAATGAGAAATTCTGGAAAATTAAGAACTTTGATGTCTTCAAACTTAGATTCTCTTGGGGACAGAACGGAAATGAGCGAATTTCTCCATTCTCCTATACTTCTATTATTGGCAATAATTATAATTACACGTTTGGTAATGCCATCACTGTGGGATCTGCTCCTAATAACCTTGTTAATCCAGACGTGAAATGGGAAACTTCTGAACAATTTAATGTTGGTGCCGATATGACATTCTATAATGGTATGATTAGAGCAAGTTTCGACTGGTTTAAAAAAAGTACTAAGGATTTGTTGTTCCAGCCAACAGTTGAAGCCATTAGAGGTAATAATGCAGCTTTTAGAAACCTTGGTAATATAACAAACCAGGGTGTGGAAATGCAGATGACATTTAATAAAAATTGGAACGAAATCAACTTCTCTATTTCCGCAAATGCCTCATATCTTAAAAATGAGGTTGTAAAGATAGGAAATGCAAATGGATATACTGATGGTGGTAGCTGGAGAACATCTGTTAATGTAACGCGTATGGAGGAAGGTCATGCTATGGGTTATTTCCGCCTTTATAAGAACTTAGGAATATTCCAAAATGAAGAGCAGATACAGAACTATAAATCAAAAGACGGTAAAGTGATACAACCTGATGCCGTTCCGGGTGACTTTATATGGCAAGATACAAATAACGATGGGCAGATTACAGATGAAGATAGAACCGATTGTGGCAATCCTTGGCCAAAATGGACATTCGGTTTGAATTTAGGTGCCGACTGGAGAGGTATTGATATGACAATCTTCTTGACAGGAAAAGCCGGATATAAAGTCTTCTCTGATATTTACCGACAGGAAGCATACGGACGCAGCAACCTTCCATCATTCTATCTTGACAGATGGCGGAAAGAAGGTGATGATAATGGAGTGCCTCGTCTTTCATCCAAAGATCCTAATGGAAACTTTGGCAAACCATCCGATTTTTATCTTTATGATGGTTCGCATTTAAAGATTTCTTCACTTGAGGTAGGCTATTCATTCCCAACTAAATTAATAAATAAGTTAATGCTGAATAAAGCAAGAATTTATGCAGCAATTGATAATCTTGCCACTTTCACCAGCTATCCGTTTATGGATCCTGAAGTAGGAAATATGGCAGGTGGCAATATTCTTAGCACAGGTATTGACTATGGTACTTACCCTCAGGCCCGTACATTCAGATTTGGTTTAAGTCTTAATTTCTAAAATTGAAAATTATGAAGTCGAAAATACATAATAATATTCTTGTCCTCATGTTTGCTGCTATTGCATCATCATCTTGCAGCGACAGTTTCCTGGATACAGCTCCTATAATGTCCGAAACAGAAAGTTCTTTTTATAGGACCGATGAACAGATGTTCAAAGCGCTTACTGCTTGTTATGATCCGTTAGCTCACATAGGTGGTGCTTCGGGTAATGCACTTGCTTCCATTGTACCTATGGGTGAAATCCGTTCGGATAATGCTCGTACTGGTGGTGGCTCTGATCAGGATCAGCCTTACATGCAGGCTATAGAGGATTATTCAAATACGAGTGTCAATTCTATTTCCGATAATTTGTGGAAAACTCGTTACCGTGGTATATATAGATGTAATCTTGTAATAAATTCAGAGTATGACAGTCCGGAAGCTAAAGTTTATAAAGCTGAAGCTAAGTTCTTACGTGCTTGGTATCATTTTGAATTGTTGAGATATTATGGTCCATGCTTTATCAGTCTTGAGACTCTTTATCCTGAAGGATTCAAGTTTACGAGAGATACTCGCGAAAATGTAAATAAAGCAATAGAGAAAGATCTTCTTGAAGCTATCCCTTCTCTAAAGGATAATTTCCCGGACACAATGAAAGGACGTATTACCAAGACTGCGGCTCAAGCCCTGTTGGCCAAGGTCTATCTTTATTGGGCTGACTGGAGCAACGATGATGCTAAGATTTTTGACAAAGCGAAACCTTTATTGGAGGATGTAATTTCAAGTGGTAATTATACTCTGACGGATGATTATTCTAAATTGTTTGCGGCTCATCAGGAGAATAACGAGGAATCTATATTTGAAATACAGACCTCTACCAAATCTGGTAATACAAACTGGGGTAATATTGATGCAGGCGAAGGTGCTATGTGGGTGACTTTCTGCGGACCGAGACAGTTGAAAAATAGTCCTGATTATGATAATGGATATGGCTTTTGTCTGCCTACTAAGGAATTGTATGATTATTTCCTTCCGGATGACCATGTGCGTCGTGATGCGGCGATATTTACTTACGATGAACTTGTAACCAAACCTAATGCCAATATTCAGGATGAATCAAAAAAAGTTGTTTGGGAGACAGGCTCTTACGGGCCTGATTTCCAGGGATATGCCCAGAAGAAATATCCTCCTTTCAAAAATTACGATATGATAGGAAACCCCAATCTAAACAAGCCTGGAAACGTAAGGGTCATCAGATATGGTGAAGTGTATCTGATGCTTGCCGAAGCATATCTCAGAGGTACTAATCCTGATGAAGCAAAAGCGAAGTATTACATAAATGAACTCAGAAAGAAGCATGTTCATGCAGACGACGGAAGTTATATTGATGTTGACAAGCTAATGCAGATGTATCCTGACAGATTTAAAAGCGTAATTGATGTTCTATGGTATGAGCGTCGTTGTGAACTGGCATGCGAGGGTGACAGATGGTTTGACCTCGTCCGCTCAGGACGTGCCGAGGAGGTCATGATGCCTATTCTTAGAAGAGATTATGGTATCTCTGCATGGAGCAAGAAGTTCAATTATCTTCCTATCGGCTCTATTGAAATAAGCAATTCGGGAAACTCGCTTACAGAGTATCCGGATGAAGTAAATGAGTGATAGGGCAGATTAAAATCTTTATCTTCTTGTTAAAAAGGCAGACTTTATCATCAGCATACTGATAATGAAGACTGCCTTTTATAATTTCAGATTATGTTATTTCTTATTTCTTGTACCACACCCTTACATAATCTATCAGATATTCAGAATCCATATTGTTGTCGTCCGGCAAGGCTCCGAACCATTTGTTCGATTCGTTGTTAAGATTGATGCGTAATGGCTGGTGCCAGTACTTGTTCTCTATTTCTCTGTACAGTACTCCGTCTATATATAGTCGGATATATTCCTTGCTCCAGTCAAGTCCCCATACGTGAAAGTCTTTCTGCAATTCGAATGGTATATAGTATTTGGCAGGGAAGTTGATATGTTTCTTTATATCACCCTTATCTGCCGGAGCTTTAAATACATGTACGTTCGAATTCAGGTCATGTCTGTTGACTGGATTGCCGGGACAGTTCTCGCAAATGTCTATTTCTGTCCACCAGTCTCTTTCATTGTTCGACATCCAGAAGCCGAAAACCCATGGCGAGTCGTTTGGTCTCAGTCTTGCTTCGAAATATCCGTAAAGGAAAAGTTCTTTGCTTACCAGGAAACCGGCAGTGTGAGTATATCCTTCGGGCAGTGATCCTGCTTCCGGCTTGTAAGTTCTCATCACGCAACAGCCGTCTTCAAATGTAGTATTCTCCTTTGCAAAGAAAGTAGGTTGTCTTCCTTTCCATTTAGGGTTGTTCGGGAACCATCTTTCCTCATTCAGCTTCTTTCCTTTGAACTCGTCAGAGGCCTTTTTGTTTAGAACCCATCCGCCTTCGTTCTTCTGGTCGGAAAGAGGGTACTTGTTGTTAAGTCTTTTCGGAGCATTGCTGAAATCAATGCTGTCCTTGTAGAACTTTTTCGGAATTGTAAGTTCTGTGGTTTCATTACCTGTTTTTGTACTGACTTGAGCTTTCAAGTCTGCTACAGTTGTACACGATACTGCTGCGAGTAAGTAAATCAAATAGTTTTTCATAAATTTGTTTTTACAGTTTGTTATATTGGCAAATTTACTCTATATATATTTTATTCTTAGGGTGAAATTGTTGTGTAATAATAGGCTAAACCTTTTTTGTTGAAATATATATTTACTTGTAATTCGATATTGGCAGTTTATTATCATATATGAGAGGGGGTAAATTTGTTCAATAATAGGTGGTAAATATTTTACCCCTTACTATAGTAATTAAATTATTTATTGTAAATGGAACTCAAGTGTATCTTTGCTTACAGAAAAAATTAATGTCATTATTTAATGTAATAAGATTATTATGAATAAGAAATCCATGAAAACGGTTTTAGGAGTTGCGGCATTAAGCCTGTTGGCGTCGTGCAATTCTACATACGCTCCTAATGTAGATTCTACTGTATCTTTAAAAGGTACTGATGTGTTCAAGGCCGATTCGGCATCGATTGCTCAAAATTACACTATTCCTGAATGGTTTAAGGATGCCAAGTTCGGTATCTTTATCCACTGGGGAGTTTATTCCGTTCCTGCATACGGCAGTGAATGGTATTCCCGCTGGATGTACAAGGAAGGTCATCCTATTAATAAGTATCACGTACAGACTTACGGTCCTTTGACCAAATTCGGATATAAGGATTTCATCCCTATGTTCAAAGCCGAAAATTTCAATGCCGACGAGTGGCTAGCAGTGGTAAAATCGTCAGGAGCGCAATACATTGTTCCCGTGGCTGAGCATCACGACGGATTTGCCATGTATAGCAGTACTTTCAATAAATGGAATGCTGTGGATATGGGACCGAAAAGGGATATAATCGGCGAATTGAAGGAAGCTACCAAGAAAGCCGGTCTGCGTTTCGGACTTTCTTCTCACAGATGCGAGAATGCATGGTTCTATGAATATGGAATGGAAACTCCTTCTGATGTTCAGGACACTACAATCACTCTGTATGGCGAAAGACTGCATGAGCCCGAAGGTCAGGGTATGACACCTTATTGTGGTAAGTATGAAGGCTCGAACGAACGTTCACGCCGTCAGTTCCTTATGCATACATACGAGCTTATCGACAAATATCAGCCTGAATTGATATGGTTCGACTGGACTGTGGGAAAATATCCGTTCCAGCCTACTTTCTATAAATTCATGGCTTATTATTACAATTCGGCTCTTGATTGGAATAAAGAAGTTGTGGTTAACACTAAATTCGGATATGGCGACAATATCCAGGTGTTCGATATAGAAAGAGGTAAGAGCGACAGAATCCGTGAATATCCATGGCAGACTGATACTTCTGTAGGTAAGAAATCGTGGAGCTATTGTGTGGGCGAGGAAAACAAGAGTCCTGACCATATCATCGACGACTTTGTTGATATTGTCAGCAAGAACGGTAACTTATTGCTGAATATAGGTCCTAAGGCCGACGGTACTATTACAGACGAACAGAAGAACGTACTTGCCGAGATAGGTAAATGGTTGAAGACTAACGGTGAGGCTATTTATGGCTCACGACCATGGGTGATTGCTTCCGAAGGACATAACGCAGGCACCGCAGGTTATATGACAGACAATACAAAAACTGAATATACAGCGGACGACATTCGCTTTACTACATGCGACAATAACCTCTATGCCGTGTCTCTGGCTTGGACAGATGGTAGTGTTACTATCAAGTCATTTGCTCCTAAGTATTGCCAGAACGTGGAAATTGAGTCGGTTGAAATGCTTGGAAGCTCAGAGAAGATTGACTATAAGATGACTGACGAGGGTCTTGTAGTAAACTTCCCTAAGAACAAACCTACTGAATATGCACATGTGTTCAAGATTAAGCTTAAAGGGGTGGTGGTTTCCAAACCGCTATACGATAAGGTTGATAACGGATGCCTTATCACTGTACGTGTGGCAAACCATAATGCAGAGGATGCAAATGTCACTCTTAAAAGTGTAGTCGACGGTAATGAGGTTTCAACTCAGGTAGCTGTCAAGGCTAAATCAGAACAATGGGTTAAAATGCAGAATAAGGACGTAAAATCATTCGATGATATGTCTTGCAAGTTCTATTTCAATGATAATCTGACTTATGAAAACGAATTTAAAAAATAATATAATGAAGGGAATGGCTGTTATGCCATTCCTGTCTGTATGTGTTGGTGTCGCAGCACAGCAGAAACAGATGAATGTCATCTACATCATGTCGGACGACCATACTTCGCAGGCTATCGGCGCATACGGAAGTCGTCTTGCAGTACTGAACCCTACTCCTACAATTGATGAACTGGCAAGGGACGGTATGCTCTTCGAGAACTGTTTCTGTACAAACTCCATCAGTACCCCAAGCCGTGCATGTATCATGACCGGACAGTATTCCCATCGTAACAAGGTGCTCACTTTGGATGAAGTGCTTCAGCCGGACCAGGAATATCTGGTTGATGAGTTCCATAATATGGGATATCAGACTGCCATGATCGGTAAATGGCATTTGGGATGCGAACCGTCGCACTTCGACTATTATTCTGTATTCAACGGTCATGGCGGACAGGGCGAATACTTCGACCCTACTTTCCTTACAAGTGACGTAACTGACAAGAAATGGCCTAATAACCAGATAAAGAAAATGGGTTACTCCTCGGATATCGTGACCAACCTTGCTATTGACTGGTTGAAGAACAGACGCGACAAGTCCAAACCTTTCTTCATGATGCATCATTACAAGGCACCGCACGATATGTTCGAGTACGCACCGCGCTATGAATATTATCTTGACGATGTGGAAGTGCCTGTTCCATTGTCATTGTTCGATACAGACAAATGGGGCTCCGAAGGCACAAGAGGCAAGAACGATTCACTTCGTCACTTCATCGGAACTTCTGTCTCAAGCCGTCATGAAATCCGCAATTATGTAATGGAATATAAGTGCAATACAGGTGATGAAATGGAGAATACATACCTTGCCTACCAGCATTACCTGAAATCGTATCTGCGTTGCGTAAAGGGTGTGGATGACAACCTGAAACGTCTTTTCGACTATCTCAAGAAGGAAGGACTCTGGGAAAATACCATTATCGTATATACAGGCGACCAGGGTATGATGCTTGGCGAACACGACCTGCAGGACAAGAGATGGATGTATGAAGAATCTCAGAGAATGCCTTTCATAGTCCGCGACCCGAGATGTCCTTACAAGGGAGCCAAGTCGGACCTGATGATTAACAACATTGATTTTGCTCCAACTCTTATAGAGATGGTCGGTGGCAAAGAACCTTCATACATGGATGGAAAGAGCTTTGCCTCTGTGTTCGAAGGCAAAAAGCCAGAAAACTGGAAGGATGCTGTTTACTACAGATACTGGATGCACATGATTCATCACGACGTTCCGGCACACATAGGTATCCGCACGGAAAACTATAAGCTGATACTTTTCTATGGCCGTCATTACGACGACAAACGTTACGGACAGAAATCAATGTCATGGTTGAAGAACAGCCACAAGATTGTTCCTACTCTGGTTTCTTTCGAACTCTACGATGTGAAGAACGACCCTTACGAAATGGTAAACCTGGCTGATAATCCTAAATACGCCAAAGTTCTTGCAGAACACCGTGCAATGCTCGATGACTATATCAAACGTACTAAAGATGATTACCATACTCTGAAAGTGGACGCTGACCCACGTTGCAGAAAACATAC
>OGHB01000695.1_pt1 | contig 17381 bp, 13 predicted proteins | sample 1571451 | NCBI WGS metagenome assembly OGHB01 (sample SAMEA2582071, study PRJEB24529) | metagenome | biome: Human gut stool | place: China | collected 2011
GTCAGAGCCGCCCTTGCCGCCGCCCATGGGCAGGGTGGTCAGGCTGTTCTTGAAGATCTGCTCAAAGCCGAGGAACTTCAGGATGCCCTGATTGACAGAAGGATGGAAGCGCAGGCCGCCCTTGTAGGGGCCGATGGCGCTGTTGAACTGGACGCGGTAGCCGCGGTTCACCTGGACCTTGCCCTGGTCATCGACCCAGGGTACACGGAAGGTGATGATGCGCTCAGGCTCGACCAGACGCTCGATGAGGCCGGCCTTCTCGTACTCGGGATGCTTCTCCACGACGGGCTGGATGCTCTCCAGGACCTCACGGACAGCCTGCAGGAATTCGGGCTCGTTGGCATTGCGCTTTTCCAGGCCCTCGTAGACACGCTTCAGATATTCATTCGTCAGCATAATGATATACTCCTTTTCCCTTAACTCTATTGTGTGGAGGCTCCGTCTTTCCCGTTTCCCACGGCGGGGCTGATAAGCCTCTGACCACTTTGCTATTATAAAGCTTTATCTGCCGATTTACAAGATGGCCCGCCCCGCAAAAACCGGAAAATCTTTCAAAATACAATGGAAAAGATGAATGCACTTCACGAAAAAGACGGGACACATCAAAAAATTGCGATAAAACCTGCTTTTGTAAAGAAACAAAAAATCCCTGCACCGGCTCAGAACAGGCGGTGCAGGGAGGAAAAGTCTTACTTCAGCAGCTTCTCGCAGGCGTCAGCGGCACCCTCGAGGAACTGTCCGCCGTAGGTCTCGATCATGCCGGCGTCGGACAGCGCAGCCAGCTGCGGGTCGATGGGGCATTTGGCCAGAACGGGCAGGTGATGCTTTGCGGCCACCTCGTCCACATGGCTGTCGCCGAACACGTTGATGTGCTTGCCGCAGTCGGGGCAGACGATATAGCTCATGTTCTCGACGATGCCCAGCATCGGCACCTTCATCATCTCGGCCATGTTCACGGCCTTGGCCACGATCATGCTCACCAGCTCCTGCGGGCTTGCCACGACGACGATGCCGTCCACGGGCAGACTCTGGAAGACGGTCAGGGGGACGTCACCGGTTCCCGGAGGCATATCCACGAACAGGAAATCGACGTCTTTCCAGACCACATCGGTCCAGAACTGCTTGACCGCACCGGCGATGACGGGGCCGCGCCAGACGACGGGGTCTTCCTCGTTCTCCACCAGCAGGTTGATGCTCATCACGTCGATGCCCATCCGGCTCTGGATGGGCCAGCAGCCCTTGTCGTCGGCCATGGCGCGGCCATGGATGCCGAACAGCTTCGGGATGGACGGGCCGGTGATGTCGGCGTCGAGGATGCCGCAGTGGTAGCCGCGGCGTGCCATTGCACAGGCCAGCAGGGCGCTGGTCATGCTTTTGCCGACGCCGCCCTTGCCGGACACGACGCCGATGACCTTTTTGACGCTGCTGTTGGGGTTGGGGGCGTCATGCTGGGGCGCAGCATTGCGGGAAGAACACGCTGCCCCGCAGTTGGAGCAGTCATGGGTACATTCTTCGCTCATTGTCTCGTTGCGCACGGCCGTGGTACCGGGGTGCGCTTCCTCCTTGCATTCTTAGATCCTGTCTGGCGGAACATTCCCGCCAGATACGATATATATCATATCATAAAACTGGGAAAGAAACAACCCACGGCCCCGCTCATATTTCCCAGAGCAGTTTACATATTTATAAAAAGATACACTGGGGAAAGGGAGGGGTGCGCTGTGCGGCAGAGCTATCTGAAAAACGCAGCCTTGATGACCGGGGCGGACGTCCTGCTCCGCCTGGCGGGCATGGGGCTGCGCATCTGGCTGGCGAACGCTCTGGGCGGCGAGGGAATGGGGCTGTACCAGCTGGTGCTGGCGGTCTATTCACTCTTCGTCACGCTGGCGACGGCGGGCGTCTCGGTGGCGGCCACCCGCCTGATGGCTGAAGAGCTGGCCCGCAGCCCGGCGGAAGCCCGGGGGATGCTTCACTGTCTCCTGCTGGCGGGGGCCGGGTTGGGCGTGCTGGCGCTGGCGGCGCAGTTCGGGCTGGCGGGCCTCGCCGCAAAATGGTGGCTGGGCGATGTCCGGGCAGCGGGGGCGCTGCGTGTCTCGTCGCTGGGCCTGCCGTGGATGGCGGTGTCGTCGGTACTGCGGGGCTTTTTCATCGCCCGGCGGCAGGTGGAGCCAAACGTCCTGAGCCAGCTGGCCGAGCAGACCGTCCGCATCGGCATCGTATGGGCTGCGCTGGAGCGGGCCGACGCCCTCGGCTGGGACGTGGGCGGGCGCTGTATGGCAGTGCTGGGCGCAACGGCGGTCAGCGAGGCCGTCAGCACCGGGCTGATGGCACTTTTTTACCGTAAAGAGGCCCGCCGCTGCTTCGGCGCGCGGCCTGCCTGCCGCCCGCAGGAGCCGGGAAAGCGCCTCTGGGACATCCTCTGGCCGGTGGAGGGCGGCCGCTGTCTCGCCAGCGCTCTCCACACCGCAGAGAATATGCTGGTGCCGGCCTGTCTGGCAGTCTATCTGCAATTTTCCGGCGGGCGTGCCGAAGCCGTGGCTCAGTACGGCAGCCTCAAGGGGATGGCCCTGCCTCTGCTGACCTTTCCCTTCGGACTGCTGGGAAGCCTTTCCGTCTTGCTGATGCCCGAGATCACTCAGGCCCACCTCCGGAGCCAGAACGGGCGGCTGGCGGCCCTCATCGACAGGATGCTCCGGCTCACCGGCTACTTCTCGGCGCTGGCAGGAGCGGCGTTCTGGGTGTGGGGTCGGCCGCTGGCCGAAGCTCTCTACGGCAGTGCCGAGGCGGGCAGCTACCTCGTCATCCTCGGCCCGGCCATGCCGCTGATGTATCTCGAGAGTATGGTGGACGGTGCCATGAAGGGGGTAGGAGAACAGAAAGCCGTTTTCCGCTACAGCATGTGGGACTCCTGCCTCCGCATTGTGGGCGTGCTGCTCCTGCTGCCCCGCTTCGGGATGAAGGGCTTTCTTTTTGTGATCTTGCTGTCCAGCTTCTACACCTGCACCGCCAACACGGGGCGGCTGCTGTCCAGCTGCGGCCTTCCGCTGCGTCTGTGGAGGTGGCTGGGTGCGCCGGGCTTTGCGGGGGCCGTCAGCGCCGGGGCCGGGTTGGCCCTGCGGCATCTTTTAGCGGACTGGCTCACCGGCGGAGTCCCCTTGCAGCTTGCGGCGGTAGCGCTGGGCGGCGCGGGGATGGCAGCGGTCTGCTTTGCGGCGGCGTGGCCGCTGGGCCTCGGCGAAGAGCTGCGGGCCGTGGCGGCAGGGGAAAGGCGGCATAAGAAAAATGTCCAAAAAGTGAAATAGCTGGACACGGGGAAGAGAATCGAGTATAATACTAAAGATATTATGGGGTGATAGGCCCTTGAAATGAAAAACGGCAGCTGACATCTTCGGATGCCGGCCCCCGATGAAGAAGAGGATATTCTGTGAAGGAAAAGAAAACAAATATGCTGCAGGTACTGGCCCGCCGGGCTCTGCTGGTGGTGCTGGACGGAGCCATCGTAGCCTTCAGCTTTTATTTCGCCCTGCTGCTGCGCGCAGACGGCGCTGTCGAGGCCTCCTGGTGGCCCCATAACCGCGCCCTGCTCTACGCGAATCTGCCCTGGATCGTGGCAGTCTACCTGCTCAGCTTTCTGGCCGGGCGGCTCTACACCATCCTTTGGAAGTATGCCGGGGAGCGTGATCTCATCCGTCTGGCCGGGATGATCGCCGCCCCGACGGGCATCGTCTATCTGGTCAACCGCTGCTTCATCCACGGCGTGCTCTTCAACTCGGCCAACGCCATGGCGGCGGTGCTCATTTTCCTGTTCATCGGCGGGAGCCGTCTGGCCTGGCGGCTCTTCCTGAACCACCCGCTGGGCGAGCGGCTGCGCGGCAACGCCAGCAAGGACCCCAACCGCCCTGTCATGATCGTGGGTGCGGGCGAGGCCGGTGCGTGGGCCATCAATGTCTGCAAGACCAATACCAGCTACGGCCATGTCATCTTGGCCGTGGACGACGACCCCAACAAGCTGGGCCAGACCATCCACGGTGTCCCGGTGCGCGGCACACTGGAAGAAATTCCTGACCTGTGTACCCGCTACAACATCCATACCATCATCGTGGCGATCCCGACCCTGAAGGGAAACCGCCTGAACCACGTCATCGACCTCTGCGTCTCCACCCACTGCGCCGTGCAGATGCTCAGCGACCCCCAGCTGGTGGGTGCAGGCACACCTCAGCAGGGCGCGTTCCGTGAGCTGAACACCGCCGATTTCCTCTCCCGTGAGGAAGTCACACTGGACACGGAGAAAATTTCCGGCTACCTCACCGGCAAGACCGTTCTGGTGACGGGCGGCGGCGGCAGCATCGGCAGCGAGCTCTGCCGTCAGGTCATGCGCTTCAAACCTGCAAAACTGCTTATCTTCGATATTTATGAGAACTGTGCCTATGAACTGCTGATGGAACTGCAGCAGAAGTATGGCCGTGATGTGCCGGTCACGGTGCTGGTCGGCTCCATCCGGGACAAGGCCCGTCTGGACGAGGTATTTGAGACGTACCACCCGACGGTGGTGTTCCATGCTGCCGCCCACAAGCACGTCCCGCTGATGGAGATCAGTCCCGCCGAGGCCGTCAAGAACAACGTCTTTGGCACCAAGAACCTGCTCACCAGTGCCAGCGAACACGGCGTGGAGCGGCTGGTGCAGCTCTCCACCGATAAGGCCGTCAACCCCACCAGCGTCATGGGCTGCACCAAGCGCTTGTGTGAGATGCTCATCCAGACCTTCGCGGGCAACACCGACATGAAGTGCGTCGCCGTCCGCTTCGGCAATGTGCTGGGCAGCCACGGCAGCGTCATCCCGCTGTTTGAGGCACAGATCAAAAAGGGCGGCCCCGTCACCCTCACCGATGCCAATATCGAGCGCTACTTTATGACCATCCCGGAGGCGGCACAGCTGGTGCTGCAGGCCGGTGCGCTGGCCGAGAGCGGCAGCATCTATGTGCTGGACATGGGCGAGCCGGTCAAGATCATGGACCTTGCAAAACAGCTCATCCGCTTCTACGGCTATGAGCCGGGCGTGAACATGGATATTAAGATCGTGGGTCTGCGCCCCGGCGAAAAACTCTACGAAGAGCTGATGATGGACGAGGAACAGGACAAGATGCGCCGCACCGTCCACAATAAGATCTTCGTGGCTCCGCCCCGGAACATCGACCTGGGCGAATTCTACCAGCAGCTCCAGGAGCTGGCCGTCGCCGCCGAGCACAACGACGACAGCGTGGTGGAGCAGTTGGCCAAAATGGTGCCTACCTTTACCCCCACCCGCGAAAACCTCAAGCTGTAAAACCGCTGGCTGCACGGCACCCTTGCTGTGTAAAAATATATGAGAGGGATGTACAATCATGGAAAAGAAACCGTTTTTGACTGAGTCGATGGCTCAGGACATCATTCAGGACGTACCCACCCCCTTCCACGTCTATGACGAGAAGGGCATCCGGGAGAACGCCCGACGCATCAACAAGGCATTCAGCTGGAACAAGGGCTTCCGCGAGTATTTTGCGGTCAAGGCTCTGCCGAACCCCGTCATCCTCCAGATCCTGAAGGAAGAGGGCTGCGGCGTGGACTGCTCCTCTCTGACTGAGCTGATGCTCAGCGAAGTGTGTGGCTTCAGCGGCAGCGACATCATGTTCTCCTCCAACCAGACCCCTGTGGAGGATATGAAGAAGGCTTACGAGCTGGGCGCTTATATCAACCTCGACGACGCCACGATGGTGGACTTCCTCGACCGCGTGGCCGGTGTGCCGGAGAACATCTTCTGCCGTTACAATCCGGGCGGCACCTTCCAGCTGGGCGAGAGCAAAGAGGGCTTCCAGGTCATGGACAAGCCCGGCGACGCCAAGTACGGCATGACCGAGGAGCAGATGATCGACAGCTACAAGAAGCTGGCTGCAAAGGGTGCCAAAAACTTTGGCATCCACGCCTTCCTCGCCTCCAACACCATCTCTGACGCCTATTATCCTGAGCTGGCAGGCATCCTCTTCCAGCTGGCTGTCCGCGTCCAGAAGGCCACCGGCGTGCATATCGCCTACATCAACCTGTCCGGCGGCGTCGGCATCCCGTACCGCCCCGAGCAGACTGAAAACGACATCATGGCCATCGGCGAGGGCGTTCGCAAGAAGTTTGAAGAAATTCTGGTCCCCGCCGGCATGGGCGATGTCTCCATCTTCACCGAGATGGGCCGCTTCACCACCGGCCCCTACGGCGCTCTGGTAGCTACTGCCATCCACGAGAAGCACATCTATAAGGAATACATCGGTCTGGATGCCTGCGCGGCCAACCTGATGCGCCCCGCCATGTACGGCGCTTACCACCACATCACCGTGCTGGGCAAGGAAGACGCACCCCACGACCACAAGTACGATGTGGTCGGCGGTCTGTGCGAGAACAACGACAAGTTTGCCATCGACCGTATGCTGCCCAAAATCGACATCGGCGACATCGTGTATATCCACGACACCGGTGCGCACGGCTCCGCCATGGGTTACAACTACAACGGCAAGCTGCGCAGCGCCGAGGTCCTGCTCTGCGAGGACGGCTCTCACCGCCTCATCCGCCGTGCCGAGACTCCCCGCGACTACTTTGCAACGCTGGACTTCCTGCCCTTCATGAAGCCGCTGCTGGGCGAGTACAACGACGACTGAGCACGCTTCTGACTCCATCACACCAGAATAAAGCGAGGAACGACGCAGATGTTTTTTGGATTCCAACTCACCTATGGCCTGATGCTGGTCTTTTACGGCTATTCGGTCATGAAAAATCCACGGGTCTGGGGCGACCAGGGCCGTCAGGCCGTCAAGGCCGAAAATTTCCCCGAGTACTGCCGTCAGAACGGCCTGTTTTTCCTGAAAGCTGGCTTCATCATGGCCCTCATCGGGGCGCTGGACGCGCTGGTAACGCTTTCGGGTCTGCTGTACGTCCTGCTGTACCTGTTCGGGCTGGCGTTTGCGTTCTATCCGCTCACCCGCTGGTGCAAGGAGAACGAGGGCTTCTCCTGGCCATGGCCTCGTGTTGAGAGCGAGAAAAAGCGGATCAAAAAGCTGCGCCGACAGCAGGAGGCCGAAAAGGCGGAACGAGAAGAAAAGTAAATAGCAAAAAATAAGAGGCCGCTGTAAAAGCAACCTCTCAGTCCCACTTCGTTCGACAGCTCCCCTACCGAGGGGGGCCTCTGGCGAAGAGATTGGGCTTTCTGCCATGCCAAAGCCTCCCCTCGATAGGGGAGGCGACACGACGAAGCCGTGACGGAGAGGTTGAACACAGCGGCCTCTTTTTGTTTTCTTAAATCAAACCATTTTCTTTGCAGTAGTGGTAAATACCATCCTCTGCACAGGTGCCGCAGACCTCGCTGGCGATGGCTTTCAAATCGGCAGAGGCGTTGCCCATGGCAACGCTGTGACCGACAGCCTGAAACATTTCTATATCGTTGTTGCCGTCACCGAAAGCCATTGCATCCTCGGGCGTCAGGCCGTAATAGGCCAGAACTTTCCGGATACCGGCTCCTTTTCCGCCGGAGATGGGGATGATGTCCACCGCCCTGTCCCACCACGCGGCGATTTTTGCACCGCTCGTGCCTTTGAGGATGGCGGGCCAGTCGCTTTCGCGGCAGCCCATCAGCAGCTGGAAAACTTCACCTCGGGAGACTTCATCGAACTTATCGGAAATGACCGGCGCTCGTCCGCCGATGGCATAATAAGCCGTCAGATCGTCGTCTGTGCCATTGGAGAGCAGCTGCGTCCGTCCTGCAACCGACACCGGACGACCAAGCACTGCGGCGTTTTGGATCAGCGTCTGCACATCCTGCGGCGGGATGGGGCTGGCAAAAATATCTCCGCGACGGTCGTAGCAGTAGGAGCCGTTGTAGGTGAGAAAGACGTCGAACTCCACGCCGTCGAATTTCGGCACAATGAGCGGAGAACGCCCGGTGGCGACGGCCAGCAGGATGCCGTTTTGCTGTAAGCGGCGCAGAGCGTCCAGTGTCCGCTCAGTAATACGCTTTTTCTCCATGTCGATGAGGGTGCCGTCGATGTCGAAAAAGATGATGCAGGGCTTGTGCATGGTGCTGTACCTCCAATGCAAAAAGAGGGGAGAGACTTACCTGCGGGTCTTGCGGTCAGGGCACATGGAAACGCCTCCTTACAGTGCGTCGATGTCGGCCTGCAATCTCTGGTAGAACTGCCCCAGATGGAGACCGTCGATGAAGCGGTGATTGACCTCCACCGACATCCCCAATTTCTTGCGGCCATTTTCCTCGCCATATCTGCCCCATGTGATGCGGGGGATATTGTCGTCCCGGTCAAAATCCCGCTCGTTGGTGCAGCCGGTCAAATCAAACCACGGTGTGCAGGAGATATAGATGAGGTTGTCGTTCTCTTCGTCCTGATCAAGAAGGGTCTTCTGGGCAGCGCTTCTCGCCTGTGCAGAGGCACAAAACTCCGCAATGCCGCCGACTTTTGGCAGGGTGACGATGTGAAACTGCTCACTGCCGGGTTTCAGGTCGGTCAGACTGGGAATGCGCTCATCCAGCAGCCACACCCCGCCGTCCCGGATGGCGTAGCGGAAATTCTTCACGCTGTTCACGGCGTCCGTCACGAGATACCCCATCGCGTAATAAAACGACAAATGCCGTTCCTTGACATAGCGGTAAAGGTTTGTTACATCCACCCGGAAGGTGACGCTGTAAAAAGGGTGGGAAACAGCGGAGAAAAACTCGAACAATTCAGCCCGCTCCCAGTGGGTCCTATCGACTTTTTCCATCTTACTTCTCCTCGGCGGGGGCCTGCTTATTTTTATCCAGTGTGTCGAACTGCTTTACGATCTGCGGGTCTTTCAGTTTGATGACCTTGCCGGAGAGGTAGTGGAGGGTATTTTCCTCAGGAATGTCGAGGAAGCTGATACGGACGGCGCAGAGGGCCTGCGTCCTGGTGCCGGTGCGCTCATTCATCTTGCGGTTGCCGTACTTGATGTCGCCCAGTACCGGCTTGCCCAGATAGGCCAGATGGGCGCGTATCTGGTGAGTGCGGCCGGTGATGAGGCCGATGCGGCAGAGGGCGAAGGGGCCAGCCGTCCGCAACACGTCCACATCGGTGATGATCTGCTTGCGGCGCTCGTCCTGGGACTGGTGGGCGTGGATGCTCACCTTATTGTTCTTCTCGTCGTGCTCCCACCATGCAGTGAAGCGCCCGCTCTGGGGGATGCCCACCGTGATGGTGTAGTATTCCTTCTTGAGCAGGTCGGTGCGGATGATCTCGTTCATGTCCCGGAGGGCGGCGTAGCTCTTGGCCGCGATGACGAGGCCCTCAGTGCCGCGGTCGAGGCGGTTGCAGATGCCGGGCTTGAAGCGGTTCTCGCCCTGGGGGTCGTACTCGCCCTTCTGGGCCAGATACTGGGTGAAGGCATCCACAAGGTTTGCGTCGCCGGTGCGGTCGCTGTGGCAGAGCAGGTGGGTGGGCTTGTAGAGGACGGCAATGTTTTCATCCTCGTAGATGACCGTCACCTTGGGCTGGTTCTGCTGCTTTTTGGGGGCGGGCTTGCGGGTTGGCTTTGCACCCTCAGGCGGGAAGAATTCGTCGTTGATGTAGAGCTCGATGAGGTCGCCGGCCTTGATGCGGTCTTCGGGTACACCCTTTTTGCCGTTGACTTTGATGCGCTTGTTGCGGAAGCTCTTGTATAAAAGGCTGGTAGGGAAGTCACGGGTCACGCTCTGGACAAAGCGGGAGAGGCGGACACCCTCGTCGTTGGCGGTGGCAGTGTATTGTTTCATGTTCGTTTTCCTTATATAAAAAGTATCTGATACACCTATAATAATCTACTCTCCCCGTGAAGTCAACGCAGAATATTTTCTGTCGGCTCTTGTCTTTTGCCGAAAATGGGGTACTATAAAAGAAACGACTACAAACAAAGGAGCGCAGCTATGGCAGGACAGAACATAAGCCACGAGGGTCACCGGCAGCGGATGCGCGCCCGGGTGGAGCAGTACGGGTTGGGAAGCCTCGCACCCCACGAGGCACTGGAATATCTGCTCTACATTACCAACGCCCGCCGGGATACCAACGGCATCGCTCACGCGCTGCTGGAGCGGTTCGGCAGTTTTGCCGGTGTGCTGGAAGCCAGTGAAGAAGAGCTCTGCCGTGTGCCGGGCGTCGGCCCGGCCAGCGCCCGGATGCTGCATCTCCTGCCCGAGGTGAGCCGGTACTACGAGCACAGCCGCACCAGCACCGAAGGTGCGCTGACCACCATCGAGCGGCTGGCGGCTTACCTGAAACCCCGCTTCGCCGGGGCAAAACAGGAGAAAGCCCTGCTCCTTTCGCTGGACAGCCGCAGCCGGGTAAAGAGCGTGTACTGGCTCAAAGAGGGGAATACCCGGATGGTGAGCCTCGAGGTGAAGGACGTCGTCTCGGCGGCGCTCCGGGGCGGGACGGAAAGCGTCGTGCTCTGCCACAACCACCCCAACGGTGTGCCGCTGCCCTCCCGCGAAGACCTCGCCGCCACCGAGAACATCGTCCGTGCGCTGGGGCTGGTCAAGATACGCCTGCGGGACCACATCATCCTCGCCGAAAACGACTACTTCTCCATGCGGGAATCCAACCGCCTGCCTTTCTACGACTTTGAGACCGGCGCAATGTTACGCCCATATGGAAGAGAATGATTTACATTATAAAATAATTGTGGTATAATGGCTGCGAGAGATACAACTAATCGTAGTTTTGAAAAGGAGGGCTTTTTGTGGCAGAGGAAAAATTCCATCTGGTGTCGTCCTACGCCCCCACAGGCGACCAGCCGCAGGCCATCGCACAGCTGGTAGAGGGGGTAGAGCGGGGCGACCGCTGCCAGACCCTGTTGGGTGTCACCGGCAGCGGCAAGACCTTCACGATGGCGAACGTCATCGCCCAGTGCAACCGCCCGACGCTGGTGCTGGCCCACAACAAGACGCTGGCCGCCCAGCTCTGCACCGAGTTCCGCTCGTTTTTCCCGGACAACGCCGTAGAATATTTCGTCTCCTACTACGACTACTACCAGCCGGAGGCCTATATCCCCAGCACCGATACCTATATCGAAAAGGACAGCGCCATCAACGACGAGATAGACCGCCTGCGCCACTCGGCTACGGCAGCGCTGTCAGAGCGGCGGGACGTCATCATCGTCGCGTCGGTGTCCTGCATCTACTCGCTGGGCGACCCCATCGACTATCGCAGCATGGTCATCAGCCTGCGGCCCGGGATGCAGATGGAGCGGGACGAGTTGTGCGAAAAGCTGGTGACGCTGCAATATGAGCGCAACGATGTCAATTTCATCCGCAATAAGTTCCGCGTCCACGGCGACATCGTAGACATCTATCTGGCTTATATGAGCGAGCTGGCCATCCGGGTGGAGTTCTTCGGCGACGAAATCGACCGCATCACCGAGTTCAACCCCCTCACGGGCGCCAAGCAGAACGTGGTCAAGCATGTTGCCATCTTCCCGGCCAGCCACTATATCGTCAGCGCCGACAAAAAGGCTGCCGCCATTGAAAAGATTCGCGCCGAGTGCGACGCGCAGGTGAAGCAGTTCACCTCGGAAGGTAAGCTCATCGAGGCCCAGCGCATCCAGCAGCGGACGAACTACGACATTGAGATGCTGACGGAAGTGGGTATCTGCAAGGGTATCGAGAACTATTCTGCCGTTCTGTCGGGCCGTGCGCCGGGCAGTATGCCCACGACTCTGCTTGACTATTTCCCGGACGACTTCCTGCTCTTCGTAGACGAGAGCCATGTTACCCTGCCGCAGGTGCGGGCCATGTACGGTGGAGACTACGCCCGCAAAAAGACGCTGGTGGAGTACGGTTTCCGCCTGCCGTCGGCCTTTGACAACCGCCCCCTCAAGTTCGAGGAAGTGGAATCCAAGCTTAACCAGATGATCTTCGTCTCGGCCACCCCCGGCGAGTACGAGCGGAAGAACAGCACCCAGGTGGCCCAGCAGGTCATCCGGCCCACTGGTCTGCTGGACCCGCTCATCTCGGTGCGCCCCGTAGAGGGGCAGGTGACTGACCTTCTGGGCGAGATAAACGCTCGCATCGAGCGGCATGAGCGCGTCCTGGTCACGACGCTGACCAAGAAAATGGCCGAAGACCTGACGGATTACTTCACCGAGCAGGGGATAAAGGTCAAGTATATGCACCACGAGGTGGATACCTTCGAGCGGATGGAAATCATCAAAGACCTCCGCCTCGGCACCATCGACGTGGTGGTGGGCATCAACCTGCTGCGTGAGGGCCTCGACTTGCCCGAGGTCAGCCTTGTGGCCATCCTCGACGCCGACAAAGAGGGCTTCCTCCGCAGCGAGACGAGCCTGATTCAGACCATCGGTCGCGCCGCCCGCAACGCGGAAGGTCTGGTCATCATGTACGCCGACGAGGTGACGGACAGCATGGACCGTGCCATCACCGAGACAGAACGCCGCCGCGCCATCCAGATGGCCTACAACGCTGAACACGGCATCGTCCCGAAAACCATCGTCAAGGCCATCCCGGACAGCATCGAGATCAGCGACAAGGCCGAGAACGCCAGGATGAACACCCGGCGGATGGGCAAGCTCGAGCGCGAAGCCGCCATTGACCGCCTGACCCGGGAGATGAAGGAAGCCGCCAAGCTGCTGGAATTTGAGCACGCGGCCTTCCTGCGCGACCAGATCGACCGCCTGCGCCGGGGCGAGAACCCCACTATGGATTCCTCGGCAGAGACGGAGCGGAAGCAGAACCATGCACAGACACAGAGAAGAGGGAGAAAGTACCTTGGCAAACGATAAAATAGTCATCAAGGGTGCGCGGGAGCACAACCTGAAAAACGTGAATCTGACCCTCCCGCGTGAAAAATTCATCGTTATGACCGGCCTGTCCGGCTCGGGCAAGTCGAGCCTTGCCTTCGACACCATCTACGCCGACGGCCAGCGCCGCTATGTCGAGAGCCTGTCCAGCTACGCCCGGATGTTCCTTGGCCGGATGGACAAGCCCGATGTGGACGAGATCACCGGCCTGTCTCCGGCCATTTCCATCGACCAGAAGACCACCAGCCACAACCCCCGCTCCACCGTGGGTACCGTGACGGAAATTTACGATTATCTGCGCCTTTTGTACGCCCGCGTGGGCGTGCCGCACTGCCCGGTGTGTGGGCGGGTCATCAGCCAGCAGAGCGTGGATGAGATGGTGGACGCTGTGCTCAAGCTGGAAGAGGGGACGAAGTTCCAGATCCTCGCGCCTGTCGTCCGTCAGCGCAAAGGCACTCAGCAGAAAGAGCTGGACGCCGCTCGCCGCGCCGGTTACGCCCGCGTAAAAATCGACGGTAATATGTACGACCTCGACGAGGAGATCGCGCTGGAAAAGAACATCAAGCACACCGTGGAGATCGTCGTTGACCGTCTTGCCATGCGCAAGGGCATCCGCGGTCGTCTGGCTGACTCGCTGGAAACGGCGCTTGCCCTCACCGGCGGCGTGGCTGAGGTGGATGTCATCGGTGGCGAATGTATGACATTCAGCCAGAATTTCGCCTGCCCCGAGCATGGCATTTCCATCAGCGATTTGTCACCCCGGCTCTTCTCCTTCAATAACCCTCTGGGTGCCTGCGAGAAGTGTACCGGCCTCGGCACCTTCATGCGGGTGGACGAAGAGCGCATCCTGCCCAACCGGGACCTCTCGATTCGGGAGGGGGCTGTCAAGGCCAGCGGCTGGTACTACGCCGAAGGCTCTGTAGCCGAGATGTATTATCTGGGACTGGGCAAAAAATACGGCTTTACGCTGGATACGCCCATCAAAGAAATGAGCACCGAGGCCGTCAACGCCCTGCTCTACGGCACCAACGAAGAAAAAATCGAGATGCACCGCACGAATGAGTTCGGCAGCGGCGTCTATTATAATACCTTTGAGGGCATCGTCGAGAACCTCGAGCGCCGCTTCCGCGAGACGAACAGCGAGTGGATGAAGGAGGAGATCGGCAGCTTCATGTCGGGCGTCGAGTGTCCCGCCTGCCATGGTAAGCGCCTGAAACCGGTGGTGCTGGCTGTGACCATCGGCGGCAAAAACATCAGCGATTTCTGCGAAATGTCGATTCGGGACGAGCTGAAGTTCATCGCCGACAATGAGCCGAACCTGACCGAAAAGCAGAAGCAGATCGGCGGCCAGATCATGAAGGAGATTAAGAACCGCCTGCAGTTTTTGCAGAGCGTGGGCCTCGATTACCTCACACTGGCCCGGTCGGCAGGCACCCTGTCCGGCGGCGAGAGCCAGCGCATCCGCCTGACCACCCAAATCGGAAGCGCTCTGTCGGGTGTGTTGTACGTGCTGGATGAGCCGTCCATCGGCCTGCACCAGCGCGACAACGATAAACTCATCGCAACGCTGAAAAATCTCCGCGACCTCGGCAATACGGTCATCGTGGTCGAGCACGACGAGGATACCATGCGCAGCGCCGATTATATCGTGGACGTCGGCCCGGGCGCGGGCGTCCACGGCGGCGAGATCGTGGCCGCAGGCTCCGTCAAGGACATCTGCAAGGCCAAGCGCAGCATCACCGGCGACTATCTGTCGGGCCGCAAGCGCATCGAGGTGCCGCAGACCCGCCGCCCTGGCAACGGCAATTTCCTCACGGTGAAGGGTGCGCGCGAAAACAATCTGCGCAACATCGACGTAAAATTTCCGCTGGGCGAGTTCGTCTGCGTGACGGGCATCTCCGGCTCGGGCAAGTCGAGCCTCATCAACGAGATTTTGTATAAGACCCTCGCCTGTGAGCTGAACGGCGCCCGCTCCCGCGCTGGCAAGTGCGATGGGGTAGAGGGCCTCGAGTTCGTGGATAAGGTCATCGGCATCGACCAGCAGCCCATCGGCCGCACGCCCCGCTCCAACCCCGCCACCTATACCGGCGTGTTCAACGACATCCGCACGGTCTTTTCCCAGACGCAGGACGCCAAAATGCGGGGCTACGGCCCGGGACGGTTCAGCTTCAACGTCCGGGGCGGCCGCTGCGAGGCCTGCGAGGGCAACGGCATCCTCCAAATCGAGATGCACTTCCTGCCGGACGTCTACGTTCCCTGCGAGGTCTGCAAGGGCGCACGCTACAACCGCGAAACGCTGGAAGTCAAGTATAGGGAAAAGACCATCTCTGACGTGCTGAACATGACCGTGGAAGAGGCGGTCGTCTTCTTCGCCAACCAGCCGAAAATCGCCCGCAAGCTGCAGACGCTGTTGGACGTGGGCCTGGGGTATGTCACGCTGGGGCAGAGCGCCACGACCCTTTCGGGCGGCGAGGCGCAGCGTGTCAAGCTGGCCAACGAGCTGGCCCGCCGCAGCACGGGTAAGACCGTGTATATCCTCGACGAGCCGACTACCGGCCTCCACATGGCTGATGTCCACCGCCTCATCGAGGTGCTGCAGAAGCTGGTGGATGCAGGCAACACCGTCATCGTCATCGAACACAACCTCGACCTCATCAAGTGCGCCGACTACATCATCGACCTCGGCCCCGAGGGCGGCAGTGCCGGCGGCATCATCGTCGCCGAGGGTACGCCGGAGCAGGTGGCCGAGGTGCCGGGCAGCTTTACCGGCCAATACCTCAAGCCCTTGCTGGAAAAGGACGCGAAACTCCGCGCAGAGGGCAAATAAAGCAGTATAAAACAGAGCCGCAGTCTCCCAAAAGACTGCGGCTCTGTTGTTTGCAAAAGTTCCAGATATAACAAAAAGCTCTTCAGTCGAGAGACTGAAGAGCTCTGGTCCAGCAAGACTGGACAAATCCGAACTTTTTTCCTCCGCCGAATCGGCGGTCAAAGTGTCCTCAAAACGGACGGTTTGGGTGCCATCCTCGTAGTTGAACGTAATCAACATCCGGTCATCGTACAGGAAAATGGCATTCACAAAAATTTCAATTAGCGCTTTCCGCTGTTTTTTTTGCGAAATATCGAACTTTCTAAATTTCAGCAGCCAGAACCGAATGAACTCTTCGTTGAAGCTGGGCTTCTTCAATTTTTCATCTGCAATTTTTGCAGTCAGCTCATCTTTCTGAATTTCCAGCGCTTCCAGACGCTCTTTCGTTGTCCGGGTGTACAAGCCGTCCTCGATAGCCTTCATCAGATTCTCCAGCTTCTTGTCTACTTCCCGGAGCTGCTTTTCCAACAGCGGGATCGTGGTGTTCTCCTGATTCTGTACATCCATGACCAGTTGAACGATCTTGTCGATCACCGCATCGTCCTGAATCAGCTTCATGGTCTCCCGGACGACCAGATCTTCCAGCCATTCTTTCTGCACGGTCTTTTTGTTGCAGCCCTTGCGCCGCTTGACGTTGGCGCATTTATAATAATAGTAGGTGCGTCCGGTGGCACTGGTTCCGCTTTCGACAAACATCAGCGCATCGCACTTGCCGCAGAACAGCTTGGTGGTCAGCAGATATTCCTCGTCTGCTTTGCCACAGGCAGGGGCACGCTTGTTCTTATCCATACGCTTCTGCACCCGGTCAAAAAGGTCTTTCGGAACAATAACCGGAATTGCATCCGGCACAACGATATCCCGGAAAAACAGTTCGCCAATGTAACGACGGTTCTTCAACATGGTCTTCACGCTGCTGTGGGTCATTTTTCCGCCCTGCATATTGCGGACACCCTTGTCGTTGAGGAAATTTACGATCTCCACCATCTTATCGCCGTTGTCATACCGCTGAAAGGCTTCCAGCACCAGCGGCGAGGTCAGCGGGTCAAGGTGATAAAAATTTTCCTCGTCGATTTTGTAGCCAATGGTTCCTGTGCCGCCAGTACACTTCCCTTTCAGAGCATTTTCGGTTTGGCCTCGAATGACCTTTTCGGAAAGTTCTGCGGAATAGTATTCAGCCATACCTTCCAGAAGGGTTTCCACCAGAATGCCCTGTGAGCCCTCGGCAATGGGTTCCATGACGGAAATCAGATGAACGCCGTTCTTTTCCGCATAGTCCGTGCATTCCCGAATCTGCCCTTCGATGGATTCTTCACGCTGGTTGTCCGATGAATAGCGGGCGTAGATCACAGCGGTCATAGACTCACTTTCTTTTTCTTATCGAACAGACGGGTAGCTTTTTGCGTACTTGTAGATCTGGCGCGCACAGTCGAGGCTCATCTTGCTGGAATCGTTGTGTTTGAGCCATGCGTTCATGTTGCCAGGATTCAGCTTCAAGTCTGTGTAAAGGCGATAATTTGTCAGTTTCTTTTTTCTGCAGGTCTATTACGCTCGCATTACTGAATTTCTGCGTTTCCAGCCATCTCCATTGCAGCGTTCGATTGACACAGGTTGAGTTATCGGCAGATACAGCAAACACAACGGGCGGCTCTGGTAACAGAGCTGCCCGTTGTGTTCGTTTATG
>OGHB01000700.1_pt1 | contig 17283 bp, 14 predicted proteins | sample 1571451 | NCBI WGS metagenome assembly OGHB01 (sample SAMEA2582071, study PRJEB24529) | metagenome | biome: Human gut stool | place: China | collected 2011
AATGCGAAGCCACGGCAAATTCCGTTACTGGGCACGTATGCGTGAACAGTAACAAGAAAATGGCACTTAGGATGGCAGGGCTGTCGCTTATGGGGGTGCTGCTCTTGAGCGGCTGTGGAAATACGGGAAAGAGTGCGGTGGCGGCAGCGTCGTCTACATCCGCCAGTGAGACATCCAATGAGGCGGGTAAAGGTACGAAAGTGTCCCAGCCGGCAGAAAACGTGGATGCACAGGTGGCGGAGGCATCACTTCCACAGCCGGGTGAGGCGATCAGTGCGTCCCTGGCCTGGAAATCGCGGATGGAGCTTGCCTATGCGACCCAGTTTGCGGTCGATACCTATGAGGATGCGGACGGGATGCAGTACGAAGCAGTTTCGGTTGCGGATGGAAGCCGTTTTCTTCTGATTCCAGAGGGCGGAAAGGTGCCGGAAGATCTTCCGGATTCGATCCAGGTGCTTAAGCGCCCGGTCAAACAGATTTATCTGGTAGCGACCGCGACCATGGATATGTTCCGGATGCTGGGAGCGCTCCCGGATATCCGGTTTTCGGGAACCGATGCGTCGGGCTGGTACATCCCGGAGGCAAAGGAGGCGATGGAGAATGGGTCAATTCTCTACGCAGGCAAGTACAGCGAACCGGATTATGAGCGGATCGTCTCGGAGGGCTGCGGTCTGGCAATAGAAAATACGATGATTCTCCATTCGCCGGAGGTAAAAGAAAAGCTGGAAAGTTTCGGAATCCCGGTGCTTGTGGATCATTCCAGCTACGAAGCACATCCGCTGGGGCGGACGGAATGGATCCGCCTGTATGGAGTGCTGACCGGAAAAGAAAAAGAGGCGGAAGCGGCATTTGCAAAGCAGGAAGCGGCTTTGCAGCGTGTTACAGAAGAAGGTTCGGATGCGGAGAACGCAGGCGGGAGCGTAAAAACAGAACAGACGGCACAGGCGGAAAAGCCGTCGGCGGCATTTTTCTATATTACGAACCAGGGCAGCGTGAACGTGCGCCGTTCCTCTGATTATATACCGAAAATGATAGAATTAGCGGGCGGCAGATACATATTCGGGCATCTGGGGGATGACGGAAAGAGGTCTTCGACCGTCAATATGCAGATGGAAGAATTTTATGCAGCCGCGAAAGAATCCGATTATCTGATTTATAACAGTACAATCGATGGGGAGATTCACTCAATTTCGGAGCTTTTGGCAAAAGCGCCGGTTCTCAAGGATTTCAAGGCGGTACAGGCGGGAAATGTCTGGTGCACGACGAAGAATCTCTATCAGGAATCCATGTCGGTTGGAGCAATGCTGGAAGATATCCATGCGATTTTCAGCGGAAGCCAGGAAGATGGGACATATCTGTATAAATTGCAGTCGTGAGGATGGAAAGTGTAATAAAGATAGATAGGAGAAACGATGCGTTCAGTATCAGAAGCAAACAGACAAAAACAGGAAAAAAAACAAAGAAATCTGGCGCAGGCAGGCAGACAGGTGCGGATCGCAGGCGCATTTCTGCTTCTGATTATGCTTCTGCTCCTGTCGCTTATCTGGAGTGCCTGTTCAGGCAGTGTATCGGTTCCGATTATGGAATTTTTACAGGAATTGCGGGAGCCTAAGCTGCGTGGAATGGCGTGGACGATCATCTGGGAGATCCGTCTGCCGCGCGCGCTGGCGGCGCTGATCCTTGGCGGGGCGCTGGCACTATCAGGGTATCTGTTACAGACCTTTTTCCACAATCCGATCGCGGGTCCCTTTGTGCTGGGAATTTCTTCTGGTTCAAAGCTTTTGGTAGCACTTGTGATGGTCGGATTTCTGGAATGGAATATTACGATCAATTCGGGGATGCTGGTGGCAGCGGCATTTGCCGGAGCGCTTCTCTCTATGCTGTTTGTGCTCCTGGTCGCGCGGAAGATGGAACAGATGGCGATGCTGATCGTCGGGGGCGTGATGATCGGCTATATTTGCTCGGCAATCACGGATTTTGTTGTGACCTTCGCCAGCGATGCGGATATTGTCAACCTGCATAACTGGTCGCGCGGAAGTTTTTCTGGTATGACATGGGAAAATGTGGCAGTCATGGCGGGCGTGACCTTTGACATTGACTCCCATGCTTTGCGCATACCAGATGGGGGAGACGTATGCGAAAAGCATGGGAGTCAATGTCGCACATCTGCGTTTCTTTATGGTGATTTTGTCCAGCATCTTATCTGGCTGCGTAGCGGCATTTGCCGGTCCGGTTTCCTTTGTTGGAATCGCGGTTCCGCATCTGATCCGCTGGCTGTTTGCCGATACAAGACCGCTGGTGCTGATTCCGGGCTGTTTCCTGGGCGGAAGCGTGTTCTGCCTGTTCAGCGACTGGCTGGCGCGGACGGTCTTTGCCCCGACGGAATTGAGCATCAGCACGGTAACAGCTGTCTTCGGTGCGCCGGTCGTGATTTTTGTGATGATGCGGAAACATCGAAAGAGCACCTGAAGCATAGAGCAGCAGAGGAGAAAATACCATGAATCCAGAAAATGAGGAGAAGATCTACTTTTATACAGAGGACTTACAGGTTGGATACGGTGGAAAACAGATCTTAAATCCAGTCCGGATCGGGATAAGGAAGGGTGAGATCCTGACTTTAGTCGGACCGAATGGAGCCGGAAAATCGACCATTTTAAAGAGTGTCGCCGCGCAGCTTCCCCCTCTGGGAGGCGCGGTTTACCTGGACGGCGCGGACCTTCTGGGAATGAAGGGAACGGAGCGCGCACGGAGGATGGCGGTCATGTTTACGGAAAAGGTTCATGCAGAGTGGATGATCTGCCGGGATGTTGTGGCAGCCGGGCGTTATCCGTACACGGGGCGGTTTGGTGTCCTCTCGGAGGAGGACTGGAAGGCAGTTGATGAGGCGATGGAGGCAGTGCAGGTATCAGAGCTTCGGGAGCGGGACTTCCAGACGCTCAGCGACGGTCAGCGGCAGCGGGTAATGCTGGCGCGGGCGCTCTGTCAGGAGCCGGAACTGCTGCTTCTCGATGAGCCGACTTCCTATCTGGATATCCGTTATAAGCTGGAATTTATGTCGGTCTTGCAGGAGCTGGCGCGCCGCAAGAAGGTGGCAGTCATTTTATCCATTCATGAACTTGATCTGGCGGAGCGCGTCTCTGACTGGGTGCTGTGCGTCAGCCCGGGGCAGAAAAGTCAGTTTGGACGCCCGGAAGAGATGCTGACTCCGGAACATCTTTCCGAGCTTTTCCAGGTCGAGGAAGGGCGCTTCCGTCAGACAGGCGGCAGTATGGAGCTTCCACGTCCGGAGGGGGCACCAGAGGTGTTTGTGCTGGCAGGAGGAGGAAGCGGGCGCGCTGTCTTCTGGCAGCTTCAGAGAGCTGGAACTACGTTTGCGGCAGGGATCGTATCGGAAGCCGACTTAGATTATCCGGCGGCTTGTACATTGGCGTCCAGATTGATTGCAGTCCCCGCATTTGAAGAAATATCAGAGGAAAAGGAACAAGAAGCCAGAGAATGTCTGGATGCGTGCCAGTGCGTGATTGCGTGCCGCAGGCAGTATGGGGGCTGGGCGGCGGCGAACGACCGGCTGCTGGCGTATGCCAGGGAAAAAGGAAAAAAGATTGAATATCACAACCTTCCGCTTCATAAAATGCAGTAAATCAAAGCATTTTGCCGCGTGGCTGCGTGCAGGGGAGCGGGAGGTTTTTTGTTTGATGAAAAGTAAGAAAAGCAGGAAAAAATGGCTTCTAAGCCTTATGGCTGTGATGGGAATCTTTCTGGCGGGGGTCTATGCGGTTGCATGCGGCGGTGAAAAACAGGCAGAAAAATTGCGAGATCTGGAATTTGCCGTCATAGGTCCCGATGAGACGCCGCAGGAGCTGGCGCAGATCATAGAAGAAAAGAAGAACGATTCCTTCCGCCTGACTTACACAAGCGGAAATGACCTCTACATAGCTGCCGGGTACGGCAAGCAGGAGACCGGCGGCTACAGCATTACGGTTCCGGAGTTGTACTTGACGGACAATTCGATCATCGTCAAGACCGAGTTAAAAGGACCGGAGAGAAGCGAGCCGACCGGGGAAGAGCCGTCGTATCCGTATATTGTGCTGCGGACGGAACTGCTGGAGGAACCAGTGGTATTCCAGTAGTTTCCTATGAAACAAAAAAACAGGAACCGGCGAGAGTATCATCCGGTTCCTGTCTTTATGCAGTTTCTGCAGAACGATTTCCGCAGGATTTCCTATATGAGTATAAGACTGGTTTCCTGATTACAGGGAAAGAGCCTCTTTTACCTTGGAAATGATGTGAAGTCCGATGTCTCTGGAAGCATCTACGGACTGAGCGCCGATGTGCGGGGAAACGATGAAGTTATCGCACTCGAACAGCGGGCTTGCGAATGTATCATCACCTGTCAGACCGCTGCCAGCCAGCTCGTTCTCCATAACGTCTGCTGCGTAGCCGCCGATCTTGCCAGCTTTCAGAGCCTCGTACATATCTTTCTCGTTTACGATACCACCACGGCTCATGTTCAGAACAACTGCATCATCCTTCATCTCAGCGATGGACTTAGCGTTGAACAGATCCTTTGTCTCTGGTGTCAGCGGTACGTGGATAGATACGAAATCAGCTACCTTTAACATCTCGTCTACGGACATGCCAGTTGCATGCTCTTTCTCGAAATCTTCCGGTTTCAGGAATGGATCGTAAGCAACGACAGTCATACCAAATGCACGACCAAGTTCACCGACTCTCTTACCGATACGACCGAAGCCCATAACGCCCAGAGTCTTGCCGCGAAGCTCACGACCTTCGAATTTATATTTGTTCCACTCGTGTTTTACTTTTACATCGTAGTTAGCTGTGAAAGTACCACGGGAGATATCTAACATCTTGGAAATGGTCAGCTCTGCAACTGCGTTAGCGTTTAAGCCCGGTGCGTTGAAGATCTGGATTCCTTTGGATTTTGCATAGTCCATATCAATGTGGTTCAGACCAACGGAGCAAACGCCGATAACCTTCAGGTTCTTAGCAGCGTCGATGATTTCCTGATCGATCTTCGGATCTACACGCATGATCAGAACGTCTACGTCACCGATTTCAGCTAATAACTGATCCTTGGTGGACGGCAGATTCTCTGCAGTTTTAACTTCCATGTATTTGCTGAGTTCTTCAGCAATACCAGCGTATACTTTGTCAATGATAAGACACTTCATAGTTTAATTTCCTCCGCTCTTATTTTGTAAAATGTACCTATATGCAAGTATACCTAAAATCTGCTGTCCAGTCAAGTCATTTTGCCGTACCAAACAGAAAGTCGTATTCGATTTTTTGTATAACACTTATAAGTAAATGATGGATAAAAAGGTGTTTTTGTAGAAAATGCCGCGGGAGCGATTTATAAATTGTATTTTGAGATAGGGCAGACTATAATAAAGGTACAATGCAGTTCAAAGTCCGGTTCCGGACGGCATTCGATGATTCTGCCCGCAAAGAGGGCATCTGTGATTCACAGAAATATCCGGGTATTTATGAAATTTCATAATGCATTTTTTGTTTCAGGGGAAACTGCGTCCTATGAAACAAAAAAATAGCAGTCATATGATTGAGCAGTGCTGAATATAAGTATCATATCGTTACTGTTCATAGGTAGGCACTTTTGGAACCGAAAGTGCCGTAAGAAAACGTGGTGGCAGCAGGAATTTGCCGTATTTAAATGCGAAGCCACGGCAAATTCCGTTACTGGGCACATATGCGTGAACAGTAACATCATATCGGCATTTAGAAAATATGGCATCTTATATCTTGAATGATATTTGTGTGTGATGCGGTATTTTATGCTGATTTAAACTCAGGACAGAAAATTTCAGGTTACTGTTCATTTAATGCGAAGCCACGGCAAATTCCGTTACGGGGCACGTATGCGTGAACAATAACATTTTTGCAATCTGATAAGATTGTATGAGAGGATGGGAGAAAGTATGAGTCCATCTTTGGAAAAATTATGAGAAAAAGCGTTTGAGGCGAGGAAAAAGGATGGGCTGATTCAGGCAAACAGATTATACAAACAGATTATATCAGAGAGAAAAGTGATAGAAAAAATAGAAGAAAATAATAGATGACCTGCAGAGAAATAAAAAAGAGAGTAAATCATATATACAAGGAGGTACATGAAATGGAAAAGAAGGAAGAAAAGAAAAAGCCGTCCGGCTCATTCTCAGAAGTCTGGGAGAAGCGCGGACAGGAGACGGATGCAGCCAATGATTTCCGGAAGAAAATCGAGATGGAGATTACCGAGGCACGCCCGGGCTATGCAGTTGGAGAGATTGTATTGAAACCGTGGCATATGAATATCTTAGGTATCGTGCACGGCGGCGTCCTGTATTCATTGGCGGATACCGTGGGCGGCACCGCAGCGATGACCGGGCGCGACTACGCAGTCCCGACCGTGGATGGCACGATCCATTATCTGAAAGCTGGAAAAAACACATCCAAAATCATCGCCCGGGCGCAGGAAATACAGAATGGTTATGCATTTTCGGTGTGCGAATGCAAGATTTATGATGATAAGGAGACGCTGCTGACGTCGGCGACGATGACGTATTATCATTTGAGGAAGAGGTAGAGCTGCAAGATACAATCACAGCTCTATCACACTCCCATCCTCCGGTACCAGCAAATCCCCATGATAATAGGCTTCCCCTTCAGCGCGGTACAAAGCAGCGCGTTCCGGATAAGTCTTATCTTCAGTGTGCCACAGAATCAAATGCCGCGCACCGAGGCGTTCGGCGAGTTCGCAGGCATCTTTGACGGTGCTGTGGTGTTTTTCATAAGGGGAGAAGATTTCCCGGTCGCGGTAGAGGCAGAAGGCTTCGTGGAAAAGCCAGTCGGCGCCTTTGGCAAATTCTTCGCAGAGCGGGTTCAGCGGTTCGTCGCCCGGGCAGCAGACGATCTTGCCGTCCGGCAGCACAGCGCGGAAGCCGAACTGGCGCGCCTTGGTCGAATGAATGTCAAAGAAGGTGACCTCCATATCGAGAATCTGCCGGGTTTCTCGGTCAGAAATCGGGATGAGCTGGATCGGATCGCCGATCAGGTCGCAGAATTTCTTCTGGAGTGTCAGGCGGCAGAAGGTCTGAATCGTGTCGATCAGGCCGTCGTGGCAGTAAATATGAAAAATTCCCTCATAATTTCCCTTTTTGATGGCAGTGCCAATCATCCGGATCATCCAGATCACGCCGAGAATGTGGTCGGTGTGTTCGTGTGTCACGAAGAGATGATGGATGCGGTTTAATGGAACCTGCATTTCTTCCAGAATCCGCAGGATGCCATTGCCGCCGCCGGCGTCTGTCATGAAATATTCCTCGCCGGAGCGGATGGCGAAGCAGGTATTATAATAACGTGTCATCGTGGCGTTGCCGGTGCCAAACACGTAGAGAGTGTGTGGTTCTGTCATGAATGTTCCTCCTGTATTTATGTATGGAAAAAAATGTTTCTGTTCACGGGTAGGCACTTTAGGAACTGAAAGTGCCGAAAATATATTTTGACCCTGATCTGAATCTATGCTACTATAAATCTATCAAAAAGGCAAATGCAATGTAGATAATGTGCTGTTTACCCAAAGCGAGCGCGACGATAACGAGTCACGACAATATCCGGGCAGACAGCGCAGTTTGGGAGCTGATAACATGAGGGATTTAGCATATTTGAAGCTGCTTTCGCGGGAGTATCCGAATATCCGGGCGGCGGCGAGTGATATTATTAATTTACAGGCAATCTGTGGACTTCCGAAGGGCACGGAATATTTTTTCAGTGACCTGCACGGTGAGCATGAGGCGTTTATTTATCTGCTCCGCAGTTCGTCGGGTATTATCCGGGAGAAGATCCGCGAGACATTTGGACATATTATTTCGGAGGAGGACGAGGTACGGCTGGCGAACCTTATCTATTATCCGGAAAAAATGATCAATCAGATCAAACAGGCGAACGAATACACGGAGGACTGGCAGAAGACGGCGGTCTACCGTCTGGTGCAGATCTGCCGGGAGGTTTCGTCGAAATACACCCGTTCCAAGGTAAGAAAAAAGATGCCGAGGGAATTTTCGGGTGTGATCGATGAGCTTTTATATGTCGATAATACCGATGACAATAAGACGGAGTATTACAGCGAACTTATCAATACCCTGATTGACGTCCGGGTGGCGGACAGCTTTATTGTCGTGATCTGCAGCCTGATCCGGAGTCTGACGATCGATAATCTTCATATCCTGGGCGATATATTTGACCGTGGTCCGAGACCGGATATCATTCTGGAGGAACTGATGCATTTCCATGATGTGGATATCCAGTGGGGCAATCATGATATTTCGTGGATGGGCGCGGCGACGGGCAACCGGGCGTGTATCTGCAATGTTTTGCGTATGGCGCTCGGTTACAATGGATTTGATGTATTGGAGGACGGCTACGGAATTAACCTGCGCCCGCTGTCGATGTTTGCGGAGCGCGTGTACCGGGACGATCCGTGTACCTGTTTTCTGCCGCAGATTCTTGACAAAAATATTTACGATGCAGTGGATCCGAAGCTGGCGGCGAAGATGCACAAGGCGATCGCGGTGTTACAGTATAAGGAAGAGGGGCAGATCATCAAGCGCCATCCGGAGTACGGGATGGAAGAGCGGATACTTCTGTCAGCGATTCGTTATGACCGCGGCACGGTCACGATCGATGGAAAAGAGTATCCGATGCGCGACATGAATTTCCCGACGGTGGATCCGGCGGATCCGCTGCGGCTGACGGACGAAGAGGAAGAGCTGCTTCACACGCTGGAGCTGTCGTTCCGCCACAATGCGCGGCTGCATGAGCATGTCCGTTTCCTATATTCCAACGGAAGCATGTATAAATGCTGCAATTCCAACCTGCTCTATCACGGCTGTATCCCGATGACGGAGAATCGGGAATTTGACGGTCTGATGGTGGGCGGCAAGATGTACCGCGGCAAGGAATTGATGGATTTTATTGACACACAGGTTAAAAATGCCTATTTTCTTCCAGAGGACGCGCCGGAGAAGGAGGCGTGCCGCGATTTTATGTGGTATCTGTGGAATGGTGCGAAATCGCCGGTATTTGGAAAGGACAAAAACCGCAGCTTTGAGCATTATTTCATCGAGGATCCGGAAGTGATGAGAGAGACGATGAACCCGTATTACCAGCTCAGTGAGGAAGAAGAGACCTGCGATATGATTTTGAAGGAATTTGGACTTCCGACGAAGGGCTCGCATATCATCAACGGGCATATGCCGGTGAAGATTAAGAGTGGAGAGACACCGATCCGGGCTGGCGGCAAGCTCTTCATCATTGACGGCGGGCTGTCGAAAGCCTACCAGGAGCGGACGGGAATCGCCGGATATACGTTGATTTTCAATTCGCACCATCTCGCGCTTGCGGAACACAAGCCATTTGACCCGGAGCGCGAGCGGACGCCGAAGGTATATATTGTGGAGAAAATGCAGAAGCGCATCACAGTGGCGGATACCGATGAGGGCAAGGAGCTGGCGGGCCGCATCGAGGATCTGAAAGAGCTCTTGAAAGCGTACCGGAGCGGACTTTTGAAAGAGCGCATACGCTGAGGCAGTTGAAAGGGACGGGAACTGGAAGCTTGTTTCTTTCGGCTGGGTGAAACGGGAGAAACGGGACGGTTTGAGGAATAAGGAGACAAGATGAGAAAGACAGAGTTTTTACAGGAGCTTCGGGAGGCGCTGGACGGCGAGGTTTCGGCTTCAGTCATCCAGAGCAACATAAGCTATTACGATCAGTATATCAGCCAGGAGGCGGCGAAAGGGCGCCGGGAGGAAGAAGTGATCGAGGAGATCGGCAGCCCACGCCTGATTGCGAAAACCATTATCGACAGCAGCGAGGGCGCCGGGGAGACCGGCCAGGGCGGTTCGTACACTTCGGGAGACGCTGCCGGGAGCGGGCGCACAGCGTCCTCCTACAACGGCGGTTTTTCGGAGCGGGACGACAGCGGTCTGCCGCCGAACTTCCATTACATCGATTTGAACAAATGGTACTGGAAGGTGATTCTCAGCGTGGTGGTTATTGCGATCTTATTTGTGCTGTTTGCACTGGTCGGAGGTATTTTTACCATCCTGATTCATCTGGCGGGGCCGATTCTTCTGATTTGGCTGATCTATACAGTTATTAAGAGTATTTGGAAATAGAAAAGAACCCCTGCCGCCGGCTGTGAGGGATGACCGGAGCGGGGGTTCTTTTCTTGTTTTTTCGCAAACATATGGAGGTTTATTGAGTTGAAAAATGTTGTATTATGGAACATTTCAGAGGGAGTTTCCATAATACAAAAAAAGCACTTGTCATGCCGTCTTTGGCAAACAAATGCTTTTTAGCTGGGCTACAAGGATTCGAACCTTGAAAATGACGGAGTCAGAGTCCGTTGCCTTACCATTTGGCGATAGCCCAATGAATTGAACGATTTATATTATACTGTAAGGAAACAGATTCGTCAACTATTTTTTTCGCTTTTTTGATAATTTTTTTGTTTGGGCGGCTGCTGTGGCAGAAACCGCGCCATGCGTCCGGCAAATTCTGCAATATTCTGGGTCTGTAAGTAGACAACGTGGTTCGAATCGGATATAATGAGTTTCATGACAGAATGTTAAGGCAGTATAGGACGAAACGGCAGATGGCGGATGCGCGGAGATGGTGCGGAGAGCCGGAAGACGGAAAGGAAAAGAGAGCGATATGTATACATTTGACAGCCGGGTCCGGTACAGTGAGACGGATGAAGAGGGAAATCTTTCTGTGGTGGGAATCATGAATTATCTTCAGGATTGTTCGACGTTCCAGTCGGAGGATCTGAAACTCGGGATTTCCTATCTGAATGAGGAAAAACGGGCGTGGTGGCTGAGCGGATGGCAGATAGAGATTCTCAGACAGCCGCATTTTGGCGAGCGGATCCGTATTTCGACCTGGCCGTATGGGTTTAAGGGAATCTATGGCTACCGGAATTTCACGATCGAGGATGAGATGGGAAACCCGCTGGTGCGGGCGGATTCGACCTGGTTTTACTACGATCTGGAAAAAGGATGCCCGGTGCGGGTGCCGGAAAGCCAGTTGGAGGGCTACCAGATTGAAGATAAACCGCTTGCAATGCCGCCAGCGCCGAAGAAAATCCGCCTGCCTGAGACGTATGAGACGGCGGCGCCGGTCACGGTGGAACGCCATCATCTCGATACGAACCGGCATGTGAACAATGCACAGTATGTGGCGATTGCGCGTGAATTGCTGCCTGTGGACTTTGCACTCGGAGAACTGCGAGTGGAGTACCGGAAGGCGGCAGTGCTTGGGAATGTGATGTACCCGAAACTGGCGCAGGTGCCGGAAGGATACGTGGTATCGCTGCAGGATGCGGAAGGTCAGGTGTATGCGAATTTGTGGCTGGCAAGGACTGGTTTGTAAAGAGTTTGTATGTAGCAGTGAAGAAACTGAATCATTGCAGCCGAAGAAAGATTCGGCGTGGATTGTCTGCCAGTGAATGAAAAATGCAACCGTTAAATAAAAAAAGAGATCGGCAGAAAAGAGAGGACGAATGACATGATTGAACTGGGAAGAGTACAGGAACTGATGGTAGTGCGGGAGAAAAACTTCGGCGTGTATCTGGGACAGAAGAAAGATGATGCGGCGGCGGTTCTGCTTCCGAAGAAACAGGTGCCGGAGGGCACAAAAGTGGGCGATAAGCTCAAGGTATTTATTTATAAAGATTCCGAGGATCGCCTGATTGCGACGACCTCGATGCCGAAGCTGGAACTGGGCGGGACGGCGGTTTTGAAGGTCAAGGATGTATCGAAGATCGGCGCCTTTCTCGATATGGGGCTGGAAAAAGATCTGCTGCTCCCGTTTAAAGAGCAGGTATATCCGGTTCGCGCCGGGGAAGAGTGCCTGGTAGCGTTGTATATCGATAAGAGTGGTCGTCTGGCGGCGACGATGAAGGTATATTCGTATCTTTGCAGCGATGCACCGTACAGGAAGGACGAGTGGACCGAGGGGCGAGTCTATGAGATCAATGAAAATCTGGGCGTGTTCGTGGCAGTGGCAGACCACTATTTCGGTCTGATTCCGAACCGTGAGCTGTATGGAAAATGCCGCCTGGGCGAGGTTTTAAAGGTACGCGTGACGAAGGTGCGCGAGGATGGAAAACTGGATTTGAGCCTGCGCGAGGTGGCGTATCGTCAGATGAATGCGGATGCCGAGGCGGTGCTGGCACGTCTGAAAGAAAAAAACGGCGTTCTTCCGTTCAATGACCGCGTGGAGCCGGAGATTATCCGCCGCGAATTTAATTTAAGCAAAAACGCGTTCAAGCGTGCGGTTGGACACCTTTTAAAAGAAGGAAGAGTAGAAGTAAACGAAGATTCTATCCGTTTAAAATAAAAGACAAAGGAGAGATTTGACATGAAGAAAGTGATCAGCACAACCAATGCACCGGCAGCGATCGGTCCGTATTCCCAGGCAATCGAGGTAAATGGAATGGTATTTGCATCCGGTCAGATTCCGGTCAATCCGGCAAACGGCGAGATCCCGGAGGGAATCGAGGCTCAGGCAGAGCAGGTTTTAACCAATGTAAAGAATCTTCTGGCGGCAGCAGGCGCTTCCATGGAGCAGGTTGTAAAGACCACCGTATTTATCCAGAACATGGATGATTTCGGAAAGGTAAATGAAATCTATGCGAAATATTTCGAGGGCGCATGCCCGGCACGTTCCTGCGTCGAGGTATCTAAGCTTCCGAAGGGTGTACTGATGGAGATGGAAGCGATCGCAGCAAAATAAGAATGAATCGCATATTTGGAAAATTTCGCCGGAAAAACAAGTTCCAGTTTGTGAAAATCCCGGCGTGTGAGGGCAAAATGACGAAAAAATTCACTTTTTTTCGTCCGCCCTCTTTTTTTTTTCGTCACTTTGCTTTAAAATAGAGAGAAAGATCCGTCCAAGATTCAGAGAGAAAACGGTTATGGTCCACAGGCACAGATTACCGGAGGGGTAACAAACGGGTTTGGGGGATGACAGGTTGGAAGACCCGGAAACACAGCTGGACGGAGGATAAAAGAAAAGGAGAGAGGAATATGATTTCGAACCAGATACTCCAGACAAACATCGAGGGGTTAAAAGGAATTACGCGTGTCGATCTCTGTATCTGTGATACGGAAGGCAAGGTGCTGGCATCCACATTTACTGGCGCTGAAGAATATGAGAGTGCAATTCTGGCTTTCGTAGACTCTCCGGCGGACAGTCAGGTGATACAGGGATATCAGTTTTTCAAGGTGTTTGACGATCACCAGTTAGAATATATACTTCTTGCCAAGGGCGGAAGCGACGACGTATACATGGTCGGCAAGATGGCGGCATTTCAGGTTCAGAACCTGCTGGTAGCTTACAAGGAGCGCTTTGACAAGGACAATTTTATCAAGAACCTGCTGCTTGACAACCTGCTTCTGGTTGACATTTATAACCGTGCGAAGAAGCTGCACATCGAGACGAACGTCAAGCGGATCGTATTTATCATCGAGACGCAGCATGAGAAGGATGTGAATGCGCTTGAGACCGTCCGCAGCCTGTTCTCGACCAAGACGAAGGATTTCATCACGGCAGTGGATGAGAAGAACATTATTCTGGTCAAGGAAGTGAAGCCGGGCGAGACTTATGACGATCTGGAAAAGACAGCCACATCGATCGTAGATATGCTCAATACCGAGTCCCTGACGCGTGTCAGCGTGGCATTCGGTACGATTGTCAACGAGATCAAGGACGTATCGCGTTCTTATAAAGAGGCGAAGATGGCGCTGGATGTAGGAAAGATTTTCTACAGCAGCAAAAATGTGGTCGCATACAGCAAGCTGGGAATCGGACGTCTGATCTATCAGCTGCCGCTGCCGCTGTGCCGGATGTTTATCAAGGAAATTTTTGATGGCAAATCGCCGGATGAGTTTGATGAGGAGACTCTTACGACAATCAACAAGTTCTTCGAGAACAGCCTGAACGTATCTGAGACTTCCCGACAGCTTTACATCCATCGCAATACACTGGTATACCGTCTGGATAAGCTCCAGAAGAGCACGGGATTGGATCTGCGGGTGTTTGAGGATGCGATCACATTTAAGATTGCCCTAATGGTTGTAAAATATATGAAATACATGGAAAACCTGGATTATTAAGCCAAATTGCTGTGGCGGGGAGGAAGATTGCCTTTGCCGCAGCAATTTCATTTGGAGAATTGAAAAAGAGGATTTACGCATGATAGAGGTTAAAAATCTCACCAAGACGTACAAGACGGGGAATAAAGCTTTAAAGGGAATCAATATTCAGATTCAGGACGGCGAGTTTGTTTTCATCATGGGACGAAGCGGTTCTGGCAAATCGACGCTTTTAAAGCTTCTTTTGAAAGAGCTGGAGCCGACTTCCGGTCAGATTATCGTCAACGATATGGATCTGGAAAAGATGCCGGGACGCTACATCCCGAAGTACCGCAGACGGCTGGGAATGGTGTTTCAGGATTTCCGTCTGTTGAAGGATAAGACGGTATATGAAAATGTCGCGTTTGCACAGCGGGTCATCGGCGTATAGTCCCGTGAGATGAAGAAAAATGTGCCGGAAATGCTCCGGCTGGTGGGGCTTTCTTCAAAATATAAAGCATACCCGAACCAGCTCTCGGGCGGTGAGCAGCAGCGTGTTGCGATTGCCCGTGCGCTGATCAACTCGCCGGAGATACTTCTGGCGGACGAGCCGACGGGAAACCTGGACGTACATAATTCCATGGAGATCATGGAGCTTCTGGAGGAGATAAACCGGCGCGGGACGACGGTGCTTGTGGTAACGCACAGCCGGGAGATCGTAGCGGAGATGGGAAAACGTGTGATCACGCTGACGCGCGGCGTGCTGACGGGAGATCAAAAAGGCGGTATCTGGCATGAGAATTAGTACATTGATTTACTGCACCAAGGAGGGCATGCGTAATATCATCCGGAATATCTGGTTTTCACTGGCGTCGGTGGCGATTATTTCGGCATGTATTTTCCTGTTCTGTATGTTTTTTGGCTTGATTGCCAATGTACAGTATATGGTGCGGAATGCAGAATCTACAGTAGGAATCACGATTTTCTTCAATGAAGATATAAGTGAGGATGATATACAGAAAATCGGGGGTGAGATACGCGCCCGCGATGAGGTCAAGGAAGCAAAGTATGTTTCTGCCGAGGAGGCATGGGAGAGCTTTAAGAAAGAATATTTTAAGGGAGTCGAGGATCTGGCAGAGGGATTTGCGGATGACAACCCGTTAGCCGGTTCGGCGTCCTATGAGATCTATTTGAAAGACATTGACATGCAGGATGACATGGTTGCATGGCTTGGCACGGTGCAGGGGATCCGGAAGATCAATTATTCGAGCGATACGGCGTCCGGGCTTTCAAGCTTCAACAAGATGCTGGGACTTTTGTCGGCGGTGATCATCGCTATTCTGCTGGCAGTTGCTATCTTCCTTATCAGCAATACGATCACGACGGCAGCTGCATTTAGACGGGAGGAAAACCGGATCATGCGCCTGATCGGTGCGACGAATTTCATGATCCGTGCGCCGTTCGTTGTACAGGGTGTGATGATCGGTCTGGTCGGCGCGCTGATTCCGCTGGCGATCACGTATTTTCTGTACCGCCAGGCGGTTGTATATATGATGGAACGGTTTGATATCTTGTCGAACCTGATTGAATTTATCCCGATTCAGACCATTTTCCCGAGCATGGTAGCCGTGGCGATGGCGCTGGGCGTGGGAATCGGTTTTGTCGGAAGCTTCTTTACGATCCGCAGACATTTAAAGGTGTAAGAAACATTGGCGGCTGCTGTGGGGGCAGCGGGAATTTGCGGTAAAAAGGATGAGAATATGAAAAAACAGGGATTGAAAGTGCGTGCGGCTCTGTTTCTTGTGATGGCGGCGCTGGCGTCTTCCCCAGTGCTGACCTCGGTGGCGGCAGCGACGAAAAAGGATGTAAGCAGTGCCAAGGATAAGAAAAGCGCCCTGGAACAGGAGAAAAAGAAAACCGAGGAGGCGATCAAAAGCCTTCAGGGGCTGAAAAGTAACACCGAGAGCTATGTCAAGGAGCTGGACACGAAGATGAATGATCTTCAGTCGCAGGTCACGAAGCTGGAAAATAATATTTCCAGCAAGCAGAAAAGCATCGATGAGACGGCGGTAAAACTGGAAGAAGCGCAGAAAACCGAAGAAAAGCAGTATGCTTCGATGAAAATGCGTATCAAATATATGTATGAGAAGGGCGACAGCAGCTACTTAAATCTGCTTCTGGAAGCCCGTTCGCTCTCGGAGCTTTTAAACCGGGCAGAGTATGTTTCAAAGATTTCGGAATATGACCGGAAGATGCTCGACCAGTATGTGGCAACGAAGGAGTCCATCGCGGACAGCAAAAAAAAGCTGGAGACGGAGAAAGCGGAGCTGCAGGACATGAAGACGCAGACGGAGGCAAAGCAGGATTCGGTCCAGCTTCTCCTGAATGAGAAAAATAAAGAGCTCCAGAACGTCAACGCGCAGATCGGCGAGAAATCAGCGCAGGCGAAAGCGTATGAGGACGATATCAAGGCGCAGGAAGCCAAGATCGTGCAGATGGAGGCGGAGATTAAGAAGAAGGAAGCGGAAGAGGCGGCGAAAAAAGCGGCAGAGGAAGCTGCCAGAAAAGCCGCCGCAGCGGGAAAGACGAATAATTCGACCGCGAAAGGGAATACTGGCAGTACGACTACTACTTCGACGGGAAGTTCTTCGCTGCGCTGGCCGTGCCCTGCAAGCGGACGCATTACATCTGGATTCGGAAACCGTAAATCACCGACGGCGGGCGCATCCTCGAACCATAAGGGCATTGATATCAGCGCTTCGACCGGCAGCAGCATCGTGGCAGCCGCCGGAGGAACGGTTTCGATTGCAACCTACAGTTATTCGGCTGGAAATTATGTTGTGGTCAACCATGGAAATGGACTTTCAACCGTGTATATGCATTGTTCCCAGCTTCTGGTATCGGCAGGGGATACGGTAAAAGCCGGACAGACGATCGCGAAGGTAGGTTCGACCGGATATTCGACAGGTTCTCATCTGCATTTTGCAGTCCGCAAGAACGGAAGTTATGTAAACCCTTCGAGCTATGTAAGTCCGTAGTGTGGAAAGTATCAGGTGGCTGCAAAAGATGAAATCCGGGTAACTGTTCAGTAGGTCTGCGCATTTACTGCGCTGACCGTACGAAAACATGG
>OGHB01000702.1_pt1 | contig 17249 bp, 19 predicted proteins | sample 1571451 | NCBI WGS metagenome assembly OGHB01 (sample SAMEA2582071, study PRJEB24529) | metagenome | biome: Human gut stool | place: China | collected 2011
TCTTTGCGGAGGGATTATCGCCGCCGTAGCCTTCCATGAGGTTGACAGCACCCCACACGCCCAGACCGGCACCCAGAGCAACGACCAGAGTCTTCAGAACATCCACCGCACTGTTGAAAAATTCCATAATTGTATCTCCTTTGTTTTGAAAAAGTGACCCTGCACACACCTGAAATCCAGTGATGAACTGCCGCAAGCTGCGGCAAGCGCTGATTTGCTGGCGCGCCTTTTGGGTCAGGGTAAAAAATAACCGCTCGTCTTTGTCAGGCGGGCGGGAGTGAATCAACATCCACGAGGACGAACTGGTCATCCGGGTGGATTTTTTCTTTATGGCTCAGATATTTTTCAATATCCAGAGCATTTTGGGGGTCAGCATCCGATGTCATTTTGTAGTTCGGATGTTGGGTCAGATCGTATTTATCCGACAGAAAGGGTCTTACACCGCGCAGCTGCAAAATGCACTTGCCGCCGTCCAGCACTGCAAGCTCATCCCGGCTCATAAGTTCATGACCGAGTTTTTGATAGTTGGTGCCATAGCTTGGGCTATTGCCGCGTGTGTCCGAGGTGTTGAAGCCGTCGATGGTCTCTTTGCCGAGAGCTTCGGACAGTTCTTTCAGGGTCGTCGGCTCACTGCCGCCCAGAAAAATTTGACTGTCCATGTTGCCCACGATGGTATCCGCGTTGTCTTTGTAGATGGCTTTCAACTGGCTTCTGGTTTGCAGCACAAGGCAGGCCGAAATCTCGCGGCTGCGGATGGTTGCCACCAGTTTTTCCAGCTGCGGAATCTGGCCAATGTTGGCACACTCGTCGATCAGGCAGCGCACATGGACAGGCAGCTTTCCGCCGTACACATCATCTGCCTTGTCACAGAGCAAATTGAAAAGCTGGGAGTAGATCATGCTGATAAGGAAATTAAACGTGCTGTCCGTATCCGACATGATAAGGAATAAGGCTGTTTTTCGGTCGCCCAGCTTATCCAGCTCCAGCTCATCGTACATGGTCGCATCCCGGATTTCTTGGATGTCAAAGGGCGAAAGGCGGGCACCGCAGGAAATCAGGATGGATTTTGCGGTCTTGCCGGCAGCCAATTTATAGAGCTTGTACTGCCGCCCTGCAAAGCTGTTTGGCTTCTTTTTTGCCAAATCTTCAAAGAGCAAATCAACCGGATTCTGATAATCCTCGTCCTCCTCGGACACCTGCATGGTGTTGAGCATTTCCAGCAGCGTAGCAAAATTCTGTTCCTCAGCCGGGGCTTCGTAGTGCAGATAGGCAATCAGCGAGGTCAGCAAAAGCCGTTCCGCCTTGTCCCAGAACGGATCGCCGCCCTGACCTTCACCTTTGGTGTTAGTCATAAGGGTCGTGACCAGCTTCAAAATATCCTTTTCCTCGTGGATATATGCGAACGGATTGTAGCGCATGGACTTGTGAAAATTTATGGTGTTCATCGTCCTGATTTTATATCCGTTCTTCAGCAAGGCAAGGCCGCATTCTTGAATGAGACCGCCTTTTGGGTCAGTCACCACGAATGAAACTGGATGGCTTTTAGACGTACATTGAAGCAAGTTCGGCTTGATAAAGTACCTTGTTTTACCGCTGCCAGAGCCACCGACCACCAGCACGTTTTTGTTTCGTGCATTTTTGGGGTCAGGTGGACGGTTGCTCATCATTAGGCGTTCCGTTTTGGTCAGTATGATGTTATCCTCAAATTTCGGAGCCATAAATGGTGCAATATCTGCCGGTGTGCCCCATCGGGCGGAGCCATACTCCGTGCCGTGTCGGTACTTTTTGGCGTTTTTGCTTTTCAGATAGACGGCCAGCCTCAGTCCAGCACCACAGCATAAACCCACCAGCAAATCAAGCGGATGCAGACTAGGAAGCGGGTTCGCAAATGCAGCTGGGAGCGTACCCATCAGGGACACGATTTTGTCGCCCAGCTCCTTACCCTCGGCCAGCCGCCATGCCTCGCCAAGATTGGTCGCAGCCAGCCCAATCACCAGATAAGGCAGGTACAGGGCCAGCAGCTTGGTGAACTTTTTCTTGTTCATAAGCCACGTTCCTCCTCTTTGCGCCGTACCTTGTCGGGGAGGTTGGCAATGACCTGTGCCAGATCGTGCAGCTTTGCCAGCACGGACGGACGCTTGGTTTTATCCAGCACCGATGCCGAATATTCCTTGAAAGCAGCACTCAAGGCATCCGTATCCTGTGCCTTAAAGTAGACCAGATACCGGGGCGGCGTGCAGGACAGGTCTTTTTGGATGGCGTAGTCGATGTGATACCGCTTAGCGTAGCGGTCAAAATCCTTGATGCCAGTCTTTTCGATTTCCAGATTGGTCACACCCCGGTTCTGCCGTATGAGCCGCTTCATGGACTGCTTGCCCTGCGATGCACTCTTGTCGTACTGGCGCAGAAAGAACTGCGCCCCTCTCAGGAGTGTGCGGGCAGACAGCTTCGCAGTCGAGATGGCGAAGTTGACCGTCTTGTGCTCGATTTCTTCCTGCATTTCCATCACCTCCAGAGCAGAGAATCAGGCTCAACGGTCATGTCCGGCATCTTTCGGCGGTGCAGTTTTGCTATCTTCCGGGCTGACTGCCTCATCCGGCACACGAACAATCATCATCCGATGCCCCAGCTGGATAAAATCTTCCGGCTGATGAAAATGCTCCTCGTACTTCTGCGCCAGCTCCGGGGAGAGAGATGCAAAATCTTCCTCACCCAGACCGACCACCAGAAAGGTTCCGGCAACCACATCATAGGCTTCGCCGCTTCCGTCCCGCAGGGCGCGGTTCAGCGGCAGACCCATCAGCTTACCCTCATCGTTGTAGACGATGGCAACAGGATCACTGAACGGGTAGCTGGCACCGATGTTGCCGCCGACTGCCTGCTGCAAGGCTTTCAGGTCAGGGTCGATCTCGACCTGCTTCGGGTAATGCCCCGGTGCGATTTCCAGCACCGTCAGGGTGTTCTTCTCCTGCTCCATGCTTGTCCTCCTCAAATTTGATGGCGATTTCCTGTCCGGCGCGTGCCGCATTCATCAGGGCTGCGATAAAGAACCCGCAGAGCGCACCGGCTTCATAGATCAGAAAGTCTTTCACGAACTCCATTACGCAACCTCCGAAAGCTCAACACCAACATGGCGCGTCTCAGCATCATCGTAGAAAAACAGATGCTCCCGAATAAAATCTTCCACATCGACCTTTTCATATCGGCTCGGAAGCATAAGACAACGCTCATTTTCCTTGCGGCAAAGAAATGCCGTGCCGGTCAGGATTTTTCTTCCGTTTGCAGCGAGAATCTGCTCTGGCTGATAGCGAATCTGGAAATCCGTATGCGGAACGTCAAAGACTTCGTAAGTTCCCTCAAAGTAAGGAAACTTGGGTGCGTTTGCTCATCCCATCTGATTCTTCAGAATAGAAAGAATCAGTTTCACTCATTTCAGTATAATTCTCTTTAGTCTTATTACATCGTGATTTTGCAGGGTCTTGACACGCGATTTTGAAGCCACAAGAATCGTCATTATCACGATTCTTGACACTCTCTTTTGAAGATTCTGCCGAAAAGTTTTTCACATACACCAAACTTGGCTTTCCTTGCCCTCGGCGTTTTCGTTCAATCAGACCAAACTTTTCAAGTTCCCGGAGCAGCTTGGTCGCTTTGTTGTCTGCGCAACACAATGCCCTCTTGACATCCTCTATCGTGAAGAGGATGAACACCCGGTTCTGCTTGTCCAGCCAGCCGTTTTTCACGGATAGGCTCATGCGATCCAGCAGGATACCATACAGGGTTTTGGCATCCGTGGACAGGCTCTGGAACCGCTGCTCCTGAAAAAGAGCCTTTGGAATGCGGTAGAACGAAAACAGCTCTCCGGCTTGTCCGTAGAAGTAGTCAAGGGTCATGCGGTTGGTTCATGGATAAAAAACAGCAAAAATACATCGGCATCGTTGAGAAAACCTCCTTGTCAATACTTTTGGGGAAAATAAAAAGCGCAACTTTGATGTGTAAAATCAAAATTGCGCTAAGTAAGCTGTCAGAAAAAACTTTTCTCGTAAATGACCTTCTCTCTGAGCAAAACCCATTGACACACTTAAAAATTGGGTGGTAAAATTGCCTTGTAGGCGGAGCATGATTCCTGGAAGCAGGATGCAGCTGTGAACCTTTTTGGCGGATAGAACGTATCAACGCGATAATAAGCCCGTCCCCGCACTTTCGTGTGGGGGTGTGTTTCGATACCGTTCGGGAGAGCGCTTGCATGGCATGCAAGAGGTCAGCGGTTCGATCCCGCTATTCTCCACCAAAAAAGCACTGTACTTCGTTTGAAGTACGGTGCTTTTCTTTTTGCTTTCTTGGAGGTCACACTGAAAATCAGCCAAACACCTGATTTTGCAGGCGCATGGACGGCAACCCCCAATTCTTGCTGTTTCGTTGTTTTTGAAAATGCTTGTTCGATGCCCGACTGTTTTGCAGGCAGACGTATCACTCCCCCTCAATGTAAGGAGTGAGATCGAAGTTGAACGAGATGTTGATCTGGTATCCGCGATATACGTCTACCCTGCGGATGAGCTGGTTGACGATCATCTTCTTCGCTTCAAAATTTGCACTGTCGTACAGGTCAGCATAAGAAATCAGTTCATCATACAGCCGCGACACTTTATCCATCAGCTCAGCCGTTTTCTCCAGTTCTTCACTGGCCGCTTCGCAAAGGTTTTCCAGCTCCGTGAGTTTCTCTTCCTGCGCTGTAATCATTTCGGCAAGGGTTTCTCTCGGTAACACGCTTTCACCTTTGATGCAAGCTAAAACCTCGGTTTTCAGTGCCAACAGGTCTTTTTCTGCCTTGTTCCGCTGTGTCTGAAGGTCTTGCAGATGATTCTTGCGTTCTGTGTTTTCTTTTTCATAGCGTTTTGTAACAATCTGCTCTTTTGGGATACCCCTCATCTTAGAGAAAATCTGGCGGACCGCCTTATCGATGATTTCATCCAGAATGTGGACAGTGTACCCTGTCTGCCCGGTGCAGTTGGTCTGCTTGCGGAGCTTTCCGTAACACGTATAGCGAATACGTAGCGTATCGTCTAACGAACCATCTGCCATTTTTCGCCATTTACGGCTGCTGGTCAGTTCCAGCTTTGCACCGCAGTGTCCGCAGTAAGTGTTGCCGGCAAGTAGCGACTTCCCATGGATGTTCAAAGGAAGACGATTTTCGGCTTCCGCAGTTGAGCGCACAGAGCGTTCATTCCGAATGCGCTGTGCGTTTTCAAACTGTTCCTGCGGGACAATCTGCAAATCCGGCATCAATTCTGACCGTGCATCCCCACAGCGGAGAACGCCGGTGTAGGTCAGGTTTTGTACCATCCCCCGAATACTGGATGGGTGCCAGCACTTTCCAGACCTTGCACGATAGCCAGAATTGTTCAGATAGGTAGCAATGTGCTGCGGACCATAGCCCTCATACACATACTTGTCAAAGACGATTCGCACTACGGCAGCTTCCTGCTCGTTGATGTGCAGTTCGTACAGTTCATGCTTGCGCTTGTTGATACGCCCACTCCGTACAAGGTCATAGCCATAAGGCGCATTTCCGCCCTTGAAGTGACCCTCCTCCACAAGCTGACGCAGACTGGTGCGGGTTCGGACGGAAGTTTTTTCGCTTTCGCCGTCTGCCTGCCAGAAGCGGATGTAGTTCAGCAGTTTGTCGGTGTGGTTGTCGAAACGCTGCTCACCCTCTTGGGTACTCCATACCCGGATGCCGTTCCGTACAAACCATTCCACAACAAAGGGAGTTTCATCCGCAATACGACCGATACGGTCGAACATAAAAACCAGCAGAATATCGAACTTACCTTTCCGGGCATAGTCCTTGATGATCTGCAGCTTGTCGCGGGCGGCGGCCCGGACTTTGTGGCCAGACACGCCTTCTTCCTGTTCCTCATGGACGATGACCCAGCCCTTCGATTCAGCGAATTTGTGGCAAGCCTTTCGCTGCATGGGCAGGTCTGCTTCATGGTTGGAATTGAAATCCACCTGTTTGTCGGTGGAAACACGGTACAAGCAGCAGACACGGTTGTTGTTTTCTGTCATTGTAAATTCCTCACTTTCATAACAAAAGTGGGGACAGGCTTTATTTCGTTGTCAAAGAACGTCCGGCAATGGCTCGGTTTGTGGCACCGCCCATCACCGCACTCAGTATAGCGTTTGATTCTGCATTCGTCCATGATGTCAACCTACCTTCTTCGTATAGCTGGTGGCAAGCAGGATGTTCCGAATGCGCTCAAACGCTTCCGGGTTGGGTTCCTTGGAAAAGCTAAAAACGACAGGATAACCGTTGATTACATGATATTGCCGGTCGGCATCACGGTCAGCCGCAGGAAGGTTCTCTGCGACCTGTGAAAATTTATCGATCATAAGATTGTAACTCCTATTATGAATAAATGCCGTTGTTTTAATATGTAACAATGGGCATCTGCGTTGTGCGGATGCCCATTGTCTTTAAGGAGAGATTCCTGTAAATGTCAGAACTTCATCGGCAGCGCATCCTTACGGGATTTGCCGTTGTACGCCGCATAGATGGGGAAAACGTATTTCTTCCATCCGGGTAGCTTGGCGGGATTGTCCATGCCAACACGGTAGATTTCCATGGGATGGGTGCTGCGCAGGGCGCGAACCAACCGCTCCTCGCTGAACTCGCCGTGATACAGCTCCACGAAGTACATCACACCCTTCAGGACTGCGGCACGGAAGGAATCGGGTTTGCCCTCCCATGCGTCCACAATCAGCCGCAGAGCCTCGCAGTAGATTTTCTCGCCCATCTGGTTGTACAGCTTGAGTGCAGTGCCTACGCAGCTGATGCGGTAGTCGCTCAACTGCAAGCTGTCATAGTTGAAGTCCAGACCCACCCGGTTGGTGGCTGCGAGGAATGCCATGGAAAGAGCATCCTCGCCCACGACCTTGGCACGGAGCTTGATGCCCGCCGTCAGCGGTGCAGCGTGACCGTTCTGCTCTGCGAAGAACAGGGCTTCCTGCTGCATCGTCAGACCCGTATACACCTTGCAGAGAATCGGGAGGTCTTTGCCACCGTTGCGCAGGATACGCGCTTCAATGGTGTGCTGGCCGTCCGTCACATAATACCGGCCATTGCGGAAGCTGATTTTCGGTTCGTTCGCCGTATATTCATTGAAGTCTCTTGCAATCAGCTCAACGCGCTTACGCTGGATGCCCCGCTGATAAAGCTCGCGCGGGTAGATTAGCTTGCTGCTGTGAATGACCACCATCTGATAAGGAGTGGCCACATTGAAAGATGCGGAAAAGTTGTTGGTGTTGCTCAGTCGCATTGCATTTCCTCCCGGATTCTCCAGATGTATTTTTCGGCTTCTGCTAAAATCTCACTGACCTGCTGCTTACGCTTCGGGATGGTGAGCAGGCTGGGATTAAAGGTAAAGCTGTATTCAATCCGCTGTATCATGGCATGAACAGCGGATTGCAGCTCGGTGTACAGCATCATTTCCTCCACGCTCCCTGCGTCCTCAAAGGACGATTGAATGGGTGTGTAGGGATAGACAGGCGGCTTGCCATCCACTACTTCCGGCGGCGCATACGCTGCCGTGGAGCGGATGATGGGCTTGAGCTTCCGAATGCTGCCCAGTGGGTTTAAGGCAAGACTGTTCTTCAAGGCATAATCGAGCCGCTGCATATCTTCCGGGGCGAGATGCCCTAAGTATTTCAAAATGCGGCTTTTGTCGATGGTGAAGATCTGTTCTGCCAGAGCCATAGAGGACATAGACAGCCCTTCGTTTTCCAACAAGCAGTGTGTCGGCTGAGTTACTTTCTTTTCCGTATTGCTTGTCAGAGGGACAACGATGAGGGTCGGTGCGTAGGTATTGCCCACATCATTCTGAATGATGACCGCAGGGCGGTCGCCGTGCTGTTCCGAGCCGGTACTTGTGTTTCCGAATTGGACGTAGTAAATGTCTCCGCGCCGGAACTTCCAGTTTTGCTGCAAATGTTTACCTCCATGTTTTGTTATGTACAAAGCCCGCTTCTTTTTCTTGGCAGCGGGCTTCGTTCAATTTATGGTGGCATTCATTTTAATGGGGTGTGTTATCACCTCCCCGGTGACAAAGTGCAGTGCCGGACTTACCGGTGCATAACAACATAGTCATGCCCACGGTTGGTCTGGCAGACCGTGCAGGTGTCCATGCTCTTGTCAGGGCTGGGCACGAGCGCAATTTTGAAAGCCTTAGCTTCCACGAAGTGCCGGAGACAGGTGGCACAGAGGGTGCGGATGGATTTGACCATTTCCGGGGTCAGCTCCATTTCCTCGTAGATTTCCTGCTCCCGCACGGTAGGATTCGATTCATCCATAGAGATGTCCTCCTATGTTCGGGTGGTTGTTTTGCGGATAAATTGGATAAGTAAAAGTAACAGGAGTTGTCGGAGACCGAAAACGGCATCCGACCGCTCCTGCTTTATTGCAAACCAACGTGTCATTCGTTGGAGAATCGTGTTGGGATTGCAGAACACCGCTCTGCCGGTCTGGCAGTGCGATGAAAATATGAATAAAAGTCTCTCATATTCGCCCTCGGCTCCCTGAGAGTGGGGAGTCATCTGGCGGCGGGCTTGTACCGCTCCATTGGCATCTCAGCCACCCCGTCTACTTTCTGACCGGGCCGCGAATTACGGAAGTATCATTGTTCTGAGTACCAGACGACTGAACTATTCAGCTTTCAAGGTTCGTGAGTGTGGACATATCACCGGCGGCGGGAGCCGTCTGGGAAATTGTCCCCTCACTTACTAGCCATCGAGAAAGGCCAAAATATAACCAAAATTCATAGATTCTTCAAAAATAAAGTGATTTTTCGGATTTTCTTATGAATTGCTGGCTGTGAGATGCCATAAACTTTAGAAATTTCGACCTCTGTATAGCCGCCTACGATATACAATGTCAATAATTCAAGCTCATCCGATGAGAGCTGTTCTAATCTGCAATGAAGCCTTTCGTCTTTGATTTCTCCGACCCATGCAAAACGGGTTTTGGTTTCGTGATATACGTCAGTGACCGTAATAGCCTTTTCGTACTGCTTGAAATCCATGGAATCCTCATCATCTTCAGTCGCAAAAATCGGCTGAGTATTATCAACATAGGCACGTTCACCGTTGAGAACATCCAAATCGAACTGGTACATTTCCTGAATTGAATCTTCGGACATTCCTGCTTCCCGGTACTGGATACGCAGTTTCTTCCACCTGTTTTCCAGACGCACACGCTCCGAGCCATTATTGAATTTCATGTAAGCCTCCAAATTTTCGATAAAGCGTAAAAAGTCGAAAATTTGGAGACTCTAGGGATACTTTGCGGCCAGCTCCAGCCACGAAAAGAGGGCAAAAAGAAACATGAAGTGTCCTTTCCGCCGGATGCGGAGGATGAGGACACTTCACTGCTGGACAGGGTACAGGCTTTTCTTTGAGCGCAAAAAAAAAAGACGCATTAAAGAAAAGGGTACAAACACTGTTTTCCATCCGAGGATGGAAAGCAATATGAGTATCCTCAGCCTTTAATGCATCTCAGGCTATCGATATGTTTTTGTTCAGACGTATTGAAGCCCGTAAAAAGAAAACCGCCGTGCAATCAGCTTTTGCAGGGCATCGATTCGTGCCCTGTAAGCATATCACACGACGGTGTTATGAAAGTCATCTGGCGGTGTTATGAAAGTGTTATGGAGCCATTTTTGCCCCTTTCTGAAAAATTTTAGGTGTTATGAAAGTCACATGAAGGTGTTACGAAAGTGTTATAGGAATAATTCTTACTAATTGACTCCAAATGCAAGGATTTCCTCGTATTCTTCCGTGGTCAGATGTTCCTTTACTGCGGCCAGCTCGTTGGTGGCAAGCTCATTCATTCCCTGCGCCTTCAGGGAGCGGATCAGCCAGCAGTACGCTTTCGGATTATCTGGCGCAATGGTCAGAGACTTCATGGCGTATTGATTGAGCAAGTCATAAGAATGCAGCGAATCCAGCTGCTTCAGCAGTTCACTGACAGCACCCATATAGGAGAGATGGTATTTTGTAGAAAACTGAATAAGCCAATGCTCCCCATCTGCGGAGGACAAGACCTTCCCATGATAGAGGTCAAGAGCATTTTTGAGAATGTCCACTTTGTTGATTACGGAGGACGCTCTGACAGCAGAAGATACAAGTTCATCAAAACGCTGATAATCTGTCATAATGTGAAGCTCCGGGTTGAGCTGATATCCGGATGTGGAGGATAAAACCAATGGCTCATCCGAAATGATACTGAACTTCTGGCGTAAACGGTAAACCAGACCTTTGACGTTCTTGGCTGGATTGTCTGAATCATCCGGCCAGAGTGTTTGAGTGATCTCCTGCGGAGAAATAGCATTTTTGCGAGAGATCAGAAGATACGAAATCAGTCGGCTGATTCTCGGAGAATTAAAATCAGCTTCTTTCAGAATGCCTTTGGACGTACTGATACTCAGTTCGCCAAACAGACTGACATAGATATCCTTGCTGTTTTGAATGGAAGTGGGAATGTTTGCCATCTGGAGCCGATTCAGCATTTTCTGTTCGTTGTACGATGCAAGCAGCACATAGGCCAGAATCCGCAGCATACTGGTCTGCTGGATGTACCGTTTGGGATTGCGGACGGCGAGCAGTGCGACTGGGCGCGGCTCCAAAGAAACGGCAATGACAGACCGGATGCCAAGCCGCTGGTACAGGTCATACTCCGCAGGATAGGACTCTTTTGTCGCCTCGGCATCCGGAACGACCATGGGAATCCCCTTGCGGACAGCCTGTACCCACCGATCGAGAAATTCAGCAGATTCATATTCTTCGGTCAGAATCATTGTTTTATCCGTTGCGCCAGTGTTGAACCACCAGAAAGGTGTCCACAGGCTCAAATCCAGATCGACTTGAATCAGGCCGCACCAATCCGCATCGTAGAATTGACAGGTGGCTTTCAGCACCTGCAGGGCAACTTCCTTTGGGGAAAGACGCCGGTAATACAATTGCGATTCAAGGTCATTCATACTGTTTTCAAAATCAATTGCACGTTGAATATCTCCAAAACTCCGTTCTTCGTACCCATGATCAGACTGCTGCATAAAATTTCACCTCGTGTCAAATAAAAAAGCACAGCATCAGGGCTTCACTCGCTCTGTACGGTGAATCCCGATGCTGTGCTGGTATCAATCATGCAACCGCAAGAGCTAGGCAAAACTACTTTTTTACGTACGATTGTTCTATGAATGACGAGAATACAATTGTTAAATTTACGTTGGTGTGAATCAGATGCCGCGGAATGTAAAGGTGAACTCTTTGGGCTGCATCACATCCGGGATGTACTCCGGGTGAACATTTGCACCCCAGCTGTCATCACCGCCGACACCCATCTGCTCGCCGATGGCACGGATAACCGTGTAATGCACCAGAGGCAGCTCATAGGGATGCTTGGCGTTTTCCATCTCATGCGGGGTATAAGGCAGGGCGGAGAACATCATCGGCTTCTCGGCATCGGCAGTGAACAGCAGGCCACGACCCTTACGGTCAACGACCTTTGCCCAGCTTTGCGCCGTGCTAACAATCCCAGAAGGAAGGGTCAATCGGGATAAGTTGATTTATTGTTTTCTGGACGTGTCGATCATATTGAGTTGTGATATTCCGGCTTTAGAAAACGGGTCGATTTTCTTTAGTTCTAAAATATAACGTTGATTTTTTGAAGGGGTAGCTAATACATGCGTTAATAAAGAGCCTTGACAGGAGACCAAATCAAAAGCTTGATGGTCTCTTTCGTTCAGAACATTATGAAGATGCCATTCATGGATGAACTTTTCTATTTGCGTATCGGATAAAAATGAAATGATTTTCCGTTCGTTTTGGCAATAGAATAGTGCATGCCCAATATCGAAGCATATACCAACAGAACTGTTTCTCCCAAAATGTTCGCATATCTTAAACGCTACAGCAAATTCGTTTAGTGACACGTTTTTATCGTTTTCTAAGAGGATGTAAGAACCTTTAGGCAAACACATCAGTAGGGAGTAGATTCTTTTGACGATTATATCCTCGTTTAGTGCTGGTGGGTAGTGTGCTACATAATATGAGGGAATATAATTGCTGAACTTACATTGAATTAGAGGAAGATATTTTAGAAAAGCTTCATCGTTGGTGAAAATGTCGTTGGGCAAGTGAAAGGAAATTTTTTGGGGATGATGTTCTTTTAAGTATAGCAGAATATTATCGAAATATACAGATTCTAATGTTTCTTGGTTTAGCTTTATTTCGCCGATAGAATAGTAGCGGAAATAATGATTGAGCAGCGTTGTATCATCCGGTTCAAATTGGAATTTTAGAGAGTATCCAATTAACTTTCTATTCATAAATGATAGATTCCTCAATAAGATTTTTCTGCTTGGTATTTGATTTGATTTTGAATTAAATGATATAAACTATCTGCCGAATAAAATGGCTCATCGCCATTCAATAAGAGTTTTTCAAAACCTTTGCGTGATTTTTCATCAAGGAGTGGGATGATTTTGCTATATACCAGAGGCATAATTACGCATGCAACGGGGTCGGGTGACGTTATAGTTCCGGTCAGAAATTGTGCTTTGGATCGGCAACCGGAGTTACATACAAGGACGTATTTGCATTTATTACAATGCAAAACGTCTTTTAATTTCATCGTACCCTCTGAAGTGTGGCATGGGTTGGCACGTGCAACAGTTGCGTTATAATTATATTTTGAGAAGTCAAAGATTGTATCGTGATAATATTGACAAAGAGTGCTTTTTCCGTTGCTTCGAATAGTCATTTGATGGTACAAATATGAGCAAGTAGCGCCCTCCATCAAATGGTTGTACAAATTTTCGTTATCAACTGAATAAAATTGGTCGTAAACGTTTCCTAAAAGATTGGTTTTGAAAACGCCGTTTACTTCGATGTCGAGTTTGTCTGACATGTTCTGGTCAATATATTTTTTGATGACTTGAGCAATATTTTCAATGAAGCACTCGTAGTATTGCGAAACATCAAATTCGCTTATATATTTTGCAGCATCTCCAGAATAGCCGATATCAAATACTCTCCAGCGATCAACACCAATTTCTACGATTTTATCGTATATTTTGATGAGAGTGTCAACATTGTGGGCAGAACAAACTGTATGAACGACAAGATTCAAGTTGGTTTCTTTTTTGATGTACTCACACAAATTCCATAACTCATATGGATCGCTTCCAATGCGGTATTTTTTGTGTTCTTCAAACCCGTCTATGCTAAGCCGAATTCGCTTCAGACCAGCTTTTTCCATCGCTAAAATTTTTTCTTTTGTAAGGAGTTTGCCGTTTGTTACCATGTCGACTTTGATCCCAAGAGAGGAAATGTAAGCGATGATATTAATAATATCAGGGTTCAAAAGCGGCTCGCCACCGGTCAAAAGGATTTTGTCGATAGGATATTCCTGCTTTAATGAAGCAACCAAGGATTTGATGTCATTGGTGCTCATATCATCTGGTTTGTTGGAAAAATCTGCGTTATGACAATAACGGCAATTAATATTGCATTTTGATGTGAGTTCAAGACGCACAGATGAAAAGTTGTTGTTCATTTCGAGGAATTCCTTTCAATAACCTGCTTTATGACTTGTTCAAGGAAATTTCTATTGGTTTCGATACCAATTATTTTGTTGTTCCTTAATACCTCTGCTACGACTTGATCGTACTCAATCGAGCGAGCATCGAAAATGACTCTCGTTTTATGCTCATAGTGGATGATGTCGATTAACATTGCGCTCAATTCCGGTGAAATATAGAGGTCGTTCTCTTCATAGATGAAGTCGACTTGATGCAATGTATCATAGGTTGAGCATAGCTCAGACTTCTTACCTGCGAAGAGCGGAATTCCGGCGTTGAGAAGGAGAATTTTGTCACAAAGAGATTCAATATCTTCCAAGTTGTGTGATGTTAAAATCAACATGCATTTTTTGGCTGTGCAGTAGTCGTTTAGAAAATCAATAATTTTTTCTCGCGTAATAAAATCCAATCCAAGGAATGGTTCATCGTATACCAAAATGCAAGGATCATGAAGGAGCGAAGCAACGATTTCGGCTTTTGCACGTTGTCCTAAACTTAGGGTTCGCAGGGGTTGTTTCCAGAAGGCGGAGAGTTCAAACATTGAATCGAAATATTGCATCCTTGAGGCATACTCTGCATCTGAAATTTTATATATCTTCTTTAGCATTTCATAACTTGAAATGACAGGAATATCCCACCACAGGGTGGTTTTTTGACCCCAAACGACACCGATATTTTTAATGATTTTCTTTCGGCATGTCCAGATATCATTGTTTTCGATTAGAATTTTTCCGACCTGAGGTTTGATGATCCCCAACATCATTTTTATCAACGTTGATTTTCCGGCACCATTAAAACCAAGGATTCCCCAACGTTCTTGTTCACGTACTAAAAACGAAAAATTGTCAAAAATGTTTTTCTCGTTCTTATAGCCAAAGCTGATATTTTTGAACTCAATCATCATAACTCCAATCCATTAATTGTTTGCGCTGACATAATATTTTCTGCTTTTGTCAAATACAACAAGAGAAATAAAAAGGAAAAAGCCCCCGACAATAAGTGAAATAAAGGTCGAAAATGTATTCTGGGGGTGGCTTACGATATCAGATATGGGGAAATATACACATGTTCCGACCGGAAAAATGTAGACCAAAATAATTTTGAGCAAAATGTTTATTTTCTCTAAAGGGTAATAACCCATTTGTGAAGTTATGTCGATGAAAAACCCGACAAAAATATTTTCTCTTGAAGTGAACAATGAGAGCGAGGCATTTAGGATAAATAATCCACAATAGAGCATAACGGTGGAAAAGGCTACGATGAAAATTTTAATGATATTAAATGGAGTAATAGCATGCAGATGGAACATTCCCCATGTTGAAATTAAGAAACCTTGGGAGACGCCCGCCAATCGACGAAAAAAGATTTCAGAAGAGAATATTTGATAAATAATTGGCAGTGGGCGGACGTAAAAAACATCCAAACTTCCATCATATAAACATGAAGAAAAGTTGTCGAAGCCTCTTCCAAACATGCGCGCCAAATCATAGCTGAAAATAGTGACCCCGTACAAAACCGCAATTTGATAAATGTTCATTCCTGCAATGGTTGCATACTTTTGCAGCAGTAGTAATAGAGACAAGAAGGGAGTCAGCGAGTAAAGAGACCAAATAAGAAGTTCGGTGAAGAAGGCTTCTTTGTGTGATAGCTGTGCGATAGAGCTGATTTTGATATAATCAAAGTAAAGAGGCTTTTTCATGTTACCCTCCATAAATTGTTACTCTTTTTGTAACGAGATTCAAAACAATAGTGCCAGCGATATATAGAATGATGATCCATATGAATTGCAGGACAAGAATGTTAAGAGCAGGGGCTTTATTCAGGAGGATAGATATCGGTGCATCTATAAGATATGGAAATGGAGTGTAATAGCAAAATCTTTCAAACCATTTGGGGAGCATCAATAGAGGAATCATTGAACCGGATAACAAATCGCTTATGCATGTCAGAAGTGCTTTTGAACATTTTTCACTCATAAAAATGAAGCTCAAACTGAACAATAGGATGGAAATCATGATCGCTAAAAGTTCGGATAAAAGGACAGCACATATAAATAAAATGGAATATAGGATGTTTTGCTGTACACTAAGAGCGACCAAAACAGCAATAATAAAGAGTGAAATTCCAACCAATGAGAAAAAACTTTCTCCAATTTCTTCGTAAACGAATTGTTTGTAGAGAGAGATTGGATATTTATAGTATTTTACAAGCGTTCCCTTTTTTAGTTCTTTGCAAAACAATGGAATCCGCGTAGTGGCAAGTGTCTGTACTAACGAGAGAGAAAGAACGGTATAGAAGAATATATATTCTTTTCCGAGCGTGTGGTCGTTCAATAAGCAATAAAGGGAGTATCTCACATAGATTACTAACGAAATGAAGATAGCGTTAATGCCGATTGACGAGATGTACCTTCGCGATTTTTCGATTTGGTTCTTTAGTATTTCAAAAATCATAGTAGATCACCATAAAAAAAACTGCCATAGATGTTGCTTGCGCTATCTTTTTATGAAAAGCAACGTAAACAACATCTGGCAGCTTGGACGTAGCTACAAATTAGTTGCCCCAAGTGTTCAGCATGATTTTCCCTCCTAATTAGTGATACTATCGAAACTCTAAAGTTGAAAATAGAGTCGATACTGAGATTTTATCGAGGAAATTATGCTTTGTCAAGGAAAAAACGATGCTTTCGGTTTTCTGTATAGAAGGATTTGTAATTTGTATCAAACTTTTGCACTTTTGAGAAGGCTGCAAAGTCCTATAGTACGACTATAGAACAGCACAAAAGCCGCCGAGAGGATTTCCTCACAAGGAAAGAAGTGCCCGGTGATTCTTTCATTTGCCCTTGACTGCATTTTAAGCAACAATCTCGTTTCATCTTCACCATTGAGCTGCGGCAGTGCGTCCCAGAATGTCAGTGCATAGTTTGCAATTTTTAAGGCATCGGCGCGGTCAGTTTTAAGTTTTCGGATAGTATTATCACTGAAATCGTGGATTAACATAGCATTTACTACAGACACAAAGAAGCCTGCTTTCTTCAGAGTCAGGGCAATTGGTCTCCAGTACATACTGGTATGCTCCATGACGATTCGAATATCCCCTCCCAGTTCCTTGAGCGTAGAGACCAGCTTTTTCAAGTCACTGTTTGTATGGCGCACATCGAAAGGCCGCATCACGATCTCGCCACCCGGTCTGCGTACTGCAACTGTGCTTTTACTTTTAGACACATCAATTCCAACAGCGGTGATAACAGTAGACTTCATTTTCTGACCTCCTTTTTCATGCGGTTCCGCCTATGCCCATTACCGATTCAGCTTGCTTTGTGACACGAATGTACAGCAACATTTATATCTGCTGATAACTCAACCTGCGTCAATCGAACGCTGCAATGAGATGGCGGAGAACAGTTTGCGATTACGAGCGTTCAGCTCAAGCAGTGCATCGTTCTCTCAGCACATCTACATTGTAGCTTAGGTTTGGGCATCTGTATAGCTCACTGGCTGTGAGCTTTCAGAACCAACACCATTGTAGCAAGCAGTGCGCCGTGGTACCACGGCACGATTTTTGAATCCGATTTCTAAAAATCAAATTCAAAATGCTTGTTGGGCTGTGCCC
>OGHB01000703.1_pt1 | contig 17248 bp, 11 predicted proteins | sample 1571451 | NCBI WGS metagenome assembly OGHB01 (sample SAMEA2582071, study PRJEB24529) | metagenome | biome: Human gut stool | place: China | collected 2011
GATACGGTGGACGCAATCTGATAGTGAAATCGAGCCTTGAATGTGGTACAATGTAGTCAAGCATATCAAGGCTCTTTCCATTATGGAAAGGAGCATAACGATGTCGGAAAAAAGACGGGATAATAAAAATCGTATTCTCCGCACCGGAGAGAGCCAGAGAAAAGACGGGAGATATGCCTACAAATATATAGATACCTTTGGTAATCCGCAGTTTGTGTATGCGTGGAAGTTAGTACCTACGGACAAGACCCCTGCCGGAAAGCGTGAGGATATATCCCTACGAGAAAAGGTAAAAGAGATACAGAAAGACCTTGACGACGGGATAGACACCATAGGCAAGAAAATGACGGTCTGCCAACTTTATGCAAAGCAGATGCGCCACCGGGGAAATGTAAGGTACAATACGAAAAACGGACGCAAGCGGCTGATGAAGCTACTGGAAGAAGATAAACTTGGGGGCTGCCCGATTGACAGCGTGAAGCTGTCCGACGCGAAAGAATGGGCAATCCGCATGAAAGAAAAAGGAATTTCCTATAAGACTATCAGTAATGACAAGCGTTCCTTGAAAGCTGCCTTTTACACAGCGATACAGGACGATTGCATAAGGAAAAATCCTTTTGACTTCCAGTTAAACACTGTCATTGAAGATGATACAGAACCAAAGGTTCCGCTAACACCAGCGCAGGAAGAAAGTTTTTTGTCCTTTGCTCAAAATGACAAAGTTTATCAGAAGTATTATGACGAGCTTATTATTTTGCTTGGGACAGGGCTTCGTATCTCTGAACTTTGCGGGCTGACCGATACTGACATTGACTTTGAGAATAGGATAATCAATGTAGACCACCAACTTTTAAGAAGTGCGGAAACAGGATATTACATTGAAACACCAAAAACGAAAAGCGGTATTCGTCAAATTCCAATGAGCGAAAAAGTATATGAAGCATTTAACCGAGTGCTGAAACGGCGCAGGGGTGCAAAAGCTGTTACTATTGACGGTTACAGCAACTTCCTTTTCCTCAACCGGGACGGCTACCCGAAAACAGCTACCAATTATGACGGTATGTTTAGGGGGCTTGCAAAGAAGTACAACAAGTACCATGAGGAAGCTCTACCGAAAGTAATGACACCGCACACCTTACGTCATACGTTCTGTACCAACATGGCAAATGCCGGAATGAACCCAAAAGCATTACAGTACATTATGGGACATTCCAACATTACTATGACGCTGAACTATTACGCACACGCTACTTTCGACAGCGCAAAAGCTGAAATGCTGCGGATAGCAGCTTAGTAGTAAATCAAGGTTTTACTACTTCTTTACTACTTTTGAAAGCAAAAACCTGAGCGGATATAAAAATATATGTGAGTTTCTTCCGATACGAAAAATGCCGGAAAAGCCTGTAAATACGGGCTATACCGGCATATAAGAACTTCTAAAAAGATAATCAAAATTCATATCTAATTTTCAAAGAAAAATGAGCGAATTACGAATGTTTTTGAAGATTGCGGGAGCATATAGTGCGGAGCAATCTGGTATCAGAGGGGTCAAAATGCCTTTTGACCCCAACATCTTTGATATTAATTTCTACTGTAATCATAAATAACGATAAATCACATTGCAAGGGGGATACGCGATGCGGAAAAGATATGCAAAGCTGCTTGGGCTTGCCTGCCTGATCGGTGCCATGGGGCTGCTTCCTTCTTCCCAGAGCCGTGCGGCCGGATGGCTGAAGGACGGAAACTACTGGTACTACATGACCGACGACGGTCAGAAGCATACCGGATGGGTACATATCGGAGAGAAATATTATTATATGGATGAATCGACCGGCAAGATGGTGACTGGATGGCGTCAGGATTCATCCACTTCCGCCTGGTATTATTTCAACCAGAGCGGCGAGATGATGACTAAATGGCAGAAAATCAACAACTACTGGTACTATTTTAACCAGTACGGTGTGATGCAGAAGGGCTGGCTCCAGCTTGATACGGTCTGGTATTATCTGGGCAATGATGGACGGATGTTTACCAACTGGCAGAAGATGGACAACGGCACCTGGTACTATTTCGGCACGGACGGGGCGATGCGGACTGGCTGGCAGAAGGTAAACAGCACCTGGTATTATCTCGACGAAAATGGAAAAATGCTGACCGGTTGGCAGCTTATTAAAAATGAATACTACTATCTCCATGATGGCAAGATGCTGACTGGCTGGCTCAATGACAGCAACGGAAACACCTACTACATGGACAAGACAGACGGCAATATGAGCCGCGGCTGGAAGCAGATCGACGGCACCTGGTACTATTTCAATGAGTACGGACACCGTCAGAAAGGCTGGATTAAGGTATCCGGCACCTACTATTATCTGGATGAGAACGGTAAGATGGCTTCGAACACAACCCGGACGATTGATTCGGTGAAATACACCTTTGCCAAGAGCGGTGCGTGCCAGAATCCACCGTCCAGTCTCTCCGGCATGAGCGACAGCTATTTTGACCCAAGTGCTTCACAGGGAACAGGGACTTCGTCTGGCAGTTCTTCTTCAAGCAGCACTTCGGGGCCAAGCGGAACGGCTTCGAACAATTCCAATTCAGGGACCTCCAGTTCAGGTAACACCAACAATTCGAATAGTTCCGATCCTTCGACCAGTTTTACTGCACCGGGAAGTTCCAACAGCTCCAGCTCGTCAAATGGTTCTTCGTCGGGCACAACCGTTCCGATTCCTGGAAGCGGCTACAGCAGCTCCACTTCCACGCCGGGCGGGACTTCCAGTTCGTCAGGCTCTTCGAAAAACCAGACAAGCAGCAGTTCCACCAGCGATACCGGCAATGTACCAAGCCGCATCTACAGCAACGGCACGACTTACACCGCACCGACGACATCGAACTCCAGCTCGTCAGGCTCTTCGTCAAATTCGTCCGATAAACGGATTAACGGATTTACCTCCAATCAGGGCGATACGATTCAGGAGGGACAGACGCAGGGTCCTGGACGGAAATAAACCGTATTTGCAAAATATATAATTGAAATAAAAAAGATTTTGACCAACGATTCATAGCCTATATCGATGGTCAAAATCTTTTTAATTAAAATCATACCTTCTAAAAGCTGCCTACACCTCAAACACCAGATCCCCATAACTCGGGAACGGCCATAACTCTTTATCTACCAGCATTTCCAGCTCGTCTGCCGGTTTACGGAGAGCTACCATCGCCGGGCATACCTCATGCAGATAGGCGAATGCTTTTTCTTTGTTATCCTTAATCGCAGATGCCTTTGCCAGGATATCTTTGAGTGCCGCCAATGCCACCTTCATCTCTGAGAGTTTATCAGAGGTCTCTAAAAGCAGTTCTTTCTGGACACTGACATCGGCTTCCTCACAGGCAGTCCGTACGGCTGTCAGGGAGGAAGCAAGCTGAGTCGTATATTTGACAACCGCCGGGATGATCTGCTTGCCTGCCATGTCGATCATCGTCTTCGCCTCGATGTTAACAGTCTTGGAATATGCCTCATACTCGATCTCGGCACGGGATTCCAGCTCGGTCCGGGTGTACACGCCAAATTCTTCAAAGAGCTTGATCGCTTTCTCGGTCCGGATTGCCTCGACAGAATCGATACCCGCTTTCAGGTTCGGGAGTCCACGGCGCTCTGCCTCTTTAACCCATTCCTCAGAATAACCATTTCCGCTGAAAATGATACGGCGGTGCTCTGCAAACAAACGCTTGATGATATCATGGACTGCGCTGTCAAAATCATCGCTGTTTTCCAATTCGTCCGCAGCCTCTTTAAACGCTTCTGCCACGATCGTGTTGAGCACGACGTTCGGGGATGAAACAGAATCCGAAGAACCAACCATACGGAACTCGAATTTGTTACCGGTAAACGCAAACGGTGAAGTACGATTGCGGTCGGTTGCATCCTTGACGAAATCCGGAAGTGTCGCTACTCCCGTCTGAAGTACCTCGCCTTTCTTAGAATGTGCGGCTTCGCCCGTGCTGCACAGCTGATCGATAACATCCTCCAGCTGCTCGCCCAGGAAAATAGAGATGATCGCTGGCGGCGCCTCTGCCGCACCCAGACGATGATCGTTGCCCGGAATCGCGGTGGACTCGCGCAGCAGATCCGCGTGTCTGTCAACTGCTTTCATGATGCACGCCAGAACCAGAAGGAACTGTACATTTTCGTGCGGCGTCTCGCCCGGATTCATCATGTTGATGCCGTCGTCGCTCGTCAGGGACCAGTTGTTGTGCTTACCGGAACCATTGATTCCGTCAAATGGTTTCTCATGCAGCAGACAGGTCAGACCGTGATGTCCTGCGACACGCTTCATCGCCTCCATGACCATCTGGTTGTGATCGACTGCCAGATTGACCTGACAATAGGTTGGCGCTAATTCATGCTGTGCTGGTGCAACTTCGTTGTGCTGTGTCTTTGCACTGACACCCAGACGCCACAGTGTCTCATTTAACTCTTTCATGAATGCACCGACTCTCGGACGGATGCTTCCAAAATAGTGATCATCCATCTCCTGCCCTTTCGGCGGCATCGCGCCAAACAGGGTACGACCGGTGTAGATCAGGTCTTTTCTCTGTAAATATTTGTTCTTATCAACCAGAAAATACTCCTGCTCCGGTCCCACATACGGAATCACCCGGTGGGAAGCCGTATTTCCAAACAGGCGGAGAATCCGGAGTGCCTGCTCGTTGATTGCCTGCATGGAACGCAGCAGCGGTGTCTTCTTATCCAGTGCTTCGCCGCGGTACGAACAGAATGCAGTCGGTATGTAGAGTGTCACGCCCAGCGTATCTTCCCGCAGAAATGCCGGGGAAGTACAATCCCAGGTTGTATAGCCGCGTGCCTCAAAGGTGGAACGAAGTCCGCCCGACGGAAACGAGGATGCATCCGGCTCGCCCTTAATCAGCTCTTTACCGGAAAACTCCATGATAACGCGTCCGTTGGAATCCGGTACGGAGATAAACGCATCATGTTTTTCTGCCGTAATGCCGGTCAGCGGCTGGAACCAATGGGAATAATGCGTCGCACCGCGCTCGATCGCCCAGTCTTTCATCGCGTGTGCGACAACATCTGCGATGGACGGATCCAGCTCAGCTCCGTCTTCAATGGTTTTCTTCAGTTTTTTGTAAACACTTTTCGGAAGGCGTTCCTGCATCGCCTTGTCATTAAACACATTTTTTCCGAAAATTTCCGGTACATTGATAATCTCGCTCATTCAATCCCTCACATTAATATGAAAACAGACCGGACCGCCGGTATGTATATCCGCGTTGCGAAATGTACATCCCTGCAGTCCGGTCATGAACCTTACTTATTCATCAGGCTTTTCCGATAGAACCGAACAGTTCCATCTTTGTCTTAACCGTCTCTTTGATCGCCTCAAAACCAGGTGCAAGAAGTTTACGCGGGTCAAATCCTTTGCCCTGCTGATCCTTACCAGCCTCGATATACTGGCGGGTTGCCTCTGCAAATGCCAGCTGGCACTCAGTATTTACATTAATCTTCGCTACACCTAAAGAAATGGCTTTCTTGATCATATCTTCCGGAATACCGGTACCACCGTGAAGAACCAGCGGCATATCGCCTACTTTTTCTTTTACGGCTGCCAGCGTCTCAAAGCTTAAGCCTGGCCAGTTTGCCGGATATTTGCCGTGGATATTGCCGATACCTGCTGCCAGCATATCAACTCCGAGGTCTGCAATCGCCTTGCACTCGTTCGGATCTGCACATTCGCCCATACCGATCACGCCGTCTTCCTCGCCGCCGATGGAACCAACCTCAGCCTCCAGGGAAATACCTTTCTCCGCGCAGACTTTGACTAATTCTTTGGTTTTCTCTACGTTCTCGGCGATCGGATAATGGGAGCCGTCAAACATGATGGAAGAAAATCCAGCATTGATACATTTGTAGCAGCCCTCGTAGGTGCCGTGATCCAGATGCAGCGCAACCGGAACCGTGATGTTCAGCTCTTCGATCATCGCTTTTACCATCGCAGATACTGTCTTAAAGCCAGTCATATACTTGCCTGCGCCCTCAGAAACACCTAAGATAACCGGTGAGTTCTGCTCCTGTGCCGTCAGTAAAATCGCTTTGGTCCATTCAAGATTGTTGATGTTGAACTGACCAACCGCATATTTGCCATCTCTTGCCTTCTGAAGCATTTCCTTCGCACTAACTAACATATACAAACCTCCTCGTTGTCTCTTTTTGATCTAACCAGAGTCTATTATATACCATAATTCAGTATTTGCCTAGCCTGTCAAAAAAATAACAGGCAATTATTTTAATATTTTGTAACTTTTACTGTAAAATCTCCGAAACGGTCTTCTCCATCTCCTCCGGCTTGCACTGGCGGTTGTGACGGATCTCTGCCTTGCGGATCTCCTCGATCGCCTGCGGGATCTTCACGCCGGATGCTTTCTCCATCTCGTCGATAAGCTCGAACTCGCCCTTGCCTTCTTCGCTGCCGAAGATTGCCTCCATGACGCTGCGGGAGAATTTATATGGGCTTGCCGTCGATGCGATAACTGTCTTCTTGGTATCGCCTGTCTCCTTCACATAGTTATGGTATACGCAGGATGCAACGCCGGTATGCGTATCGATCATATAACCGGTCTCATCATAGAGACGCTTGATCTCGGCTGCATTTGCCGCCTGATCAGCATAACCGCCGACAAAATCTGCCATGCGCGCACGCATCTCGTCGGTAACCGAATATTTGCCATCTTTCGAAAGCTCTTCCATGCGTTTCTTGGTCTCCTCCGCATCGCAGCCGGTGGAGAGATAAATCAGACGTTCCAGGTTGCTGGAAATCAGAATATCCATCGACGGGGAAGAGGTCAGGATGAATGGACGGTTCTTGTCATATACGCCTGTCTTAAAGAAGTCGTACAGAACTTTATTGTCATTGGACGCGCAGATCAGCTTGTCGATCGGCACACCCATCTGTTTTGCAAAATAAGCAGCTAAGATATTGCCGAAGTTTCCGGTCGGAACGGTTACATTGATCTTCTCACCGTTCTCGATCTCGCCGTTTTCAAGCAGCTTTGCATACGCATATACATAGTACACAACCTGTGGTACGAGACGACCGATGTTGATGGAGTTTGCGGAAGAGAGCTGATAGCCTCTGCCTGCTAATTCTTTGGCAAATTCTTTGTCACCAAAGATTTTCTTGACACCGCTCTGTGCATCATCAAAGTTTCCGGAAATACCGACAACGCTTGTGTTCGCGCCCTTCTGGGTCAGCATCTGCAGCTCCTGCACACGGCTGACGCCGTCCTTCGGGTAAAATACGATAATTCTGGTTCCCTCAACGTCTGCAAAACCAGCCATCGCTGCTTTTCCGGTATCGCCGGAGGTTGCGGTCAGGATCACGATCGTATTCTCCGCATGGTTCTTCTTCGCCGATACGGTCATCAGATGCGGCAGGATCGAGAGCGCCATATCCTTGAAGGCAATCGTGCTTCCGTGGAACAGCTCCAGATAATATGCTCCGTCTGCTTTGACAAGCGGCGCAATCTCTTCCGTATCAAACTTACTGTCGTAAGCGCGCTCGATACAGGTTTTCAGCTCTTCCTCTGTGAAATCAGTCAGGAACTGCTTCATAACTGCATAAGCTACTTCCTGATATGTTTTATGGGATAATTCTTCCAGGCTGCAATCTAACACCGGGATATGATCCGGCATGAACAGGCCGCCGTCTGCTGCCAGTCCCTTTAAGATCGCCATCGAAGCCGTTACGTTGTTTTCACCGCCACGGGTACTGCTGTAATTGATTGCCATGATTTTCATCCTCTCTTTTTATCTTTCCCCATCGTCCCCATCTTTGCAAAGGATGCCGGAGTCAAACTTTCTGCCATGTAAGTGTTCTGTGTGGTTTTGCAGTTCTCCCGCAAAGTTACGGGACCCCCTGCTCACTTTAGTTAAAAATTCTATCATACTTTATGGCACAGCGCAAGAAAAATTCCCCCTTAATACGTGATCTTCCAGCGCCCAAACAATCCCTTCTTAAAATGGGAAAACCGCCGTGAAGCACTCTCATTTCCCATCTCGATCGCCTTCTGGTAGCACTGTGCCGCCCGCTCGAGATCTTCCGGGGATTCATTTTTCCGTTCGTAGATAAATCCAAGCTCATAGAGTGCATATCCGTCACATTCCGTCTGTGCCGCCCGCTCAAAAAGCTCCTTCGCCTTATTTTCATCGGCGGTGCAGCCTTCTCCCTTCATATAGAGATAGCCTAACTTGGATGCAGACTGCAGGCTTCCGGCTTCTTCGCACCGGTTCAGCCACTCAAATGCTTTTGCATAATCGCGGTCTACTCCCTCTTCGCCCTGGAAATACAGGCATCCAAGAATCTCCATGCACTCTGGATTTCCCTGCGAAGCGCCTTTTTCGTACCAGGAAACCGCCTGCTTCATATCAATCTCGCCGTTCAGACCATCCCGATAGATATTTCCAAGCGCCAGACTTGCCTGTCCGTCCGTCTCGATCCCAGCTGCCTCCCGCAGAAGTTTTTCTGCCCGGACGGTGTCCTGCTCGTCGGACGGGCGCAGATACAGGCGGGCTAACGGAAGCGCCGCCTCTTTGATACCTGCCGCATATGCTTTTCCATACCAGTAAAACGCTTTTTCATCATCGCGCTCCACCAGTTCATCCTGATAGAACAGATTTCCAAGTTCTTCAAAGCTCTCCGCCTCGTTCCGCGCCGCGGCTCCTTCCAGCGCCTGGACGGCCGCCTGGATATCGCGCTCTGTGCCCTGTCCGTTTAAGTACATCTGCCCCAGATACAGCATAGCGCGGGAAGACCCCTGCTTTGCCGCCGCATAGTCATATTGGAATGCAGCTTCCCAGTCTTCTTCCTGGCGGTAATGTTCCCCCATCTGGAAGAGTCCCCAGACCTCCCCACTGGCGGCGCACTGATTCGCCCAGCGAAGTGCCTCTTTTTCATCTTTTTCCCGGTATGTACCATTCTGGCAGCATTTTCCCATCTTAACCATCGCCGGGATAATGCCGCCGTCCGCCGCCCGTTCGTACCAGAAGAGACACTGCTCACGGGCGCTCTCAGTCTGCGGCATATAATCGGCCAGATCTTCCCACTCAACTGCCTCGCCCATCTGCCACGCGGCATAGACATCGCCCATCTCAGCGGCATCCCGCACCTGACGGTAACTTTCCTCGATGGAATAACGTGCCGACCGCTTCATCTGTTCGTCATACTGACCGGCGCGCAACGCTCCTAACACTGCCCGGGCACTTCCCGCCGAAGCCCCCCGCAGGTAACATTCATACGCTTTTTTCTCATTGAACCCGACAGCCCCGTCCCCCCAGCTGTAACAGTGTCCTAAAAAGAACCATGCTTCCGCATCGCCCGCATATGCCGCCTCTTCCAGCCAGGTAACTCCCTGGGCGTACAGCGCATCGTTACACTGTTTCCAGATCTGGTCTGCACCTTTCTCACATAAGCCTGTCATCAGGATTGTCATATATCATTCATCCGCCTTCCACACGAAATTGTATCAATTAAAACTTTCTGCCTCCGCCGCCGTGCATCCTTCCGCTGCTACCCTGATGTATGGTCGTCCTTCCAGCCGAACCGCCCGAAGCGCCCGGACCCGGATTTTTCGGAATCCGTCTGGTCACTACCGACCGGTTTACAAACTGTTCCTCATTTTGGACAAAATGCAGCGCACTGTCCGCCCGGTATGACATATGGAACCCCAGCGACTGGCGGTGTTCTTTCTGCATCTTATACTGGCGCATCACCGAAAAGCACGGGAGTGCCGCCACGATCGCTGCCGCAACCACCGCAAACAGCACCTCATACCATTCCAGGTAATGTTTTTTCTCCTCACGCACCTGCGTATACTGTCCCGCCGGAACGCCCATCTCCAGATAATTTTCGATGCTGTCGATCGCCCCCAGCGCGCCTTCCGCATAGTTTCCATCCGCCACGCTGTCATATGCCGCATCCAGCACCTTCTCTACCCGTGCATCCGTCAGCACTTTCATCGCATACCCGGTGGTAGAAACATATATCTCCCGGTTGTCCATATCGATCGAAAGCAGAATACCACTCGCATCGTCCCCGACGCCCAGTCCGTGGCTGTCGTAAAAATCATCGGCATAGCTTTCCGCCGATTCTCCCTGTGCGTCCTCGACTGTCAGTACCGCCAGATCGGCATCCTGTGAATCACGCACCTCATCGATCCGTGTCTCCAGCTCCTGCACTTCTTCCGCGCTGAACAGTCCCGCCTCGTCGAAGACGCGCGTGCCTTCCGCCGCCCATATAGGGCTGACCTGTGAAAATGAAATAAATGCTGCAACGGAGAAGCATATAAAATCTTTCAGCCGTCCATATTTCTTCTTTTTCTGTGTGACTCCCGCATTTTGATTCTCTATCATATCAGGTATCCTCCCAGCAGCAAAAGTACAAACACAGGAATGAAAATCGTCAAAAACAGGCGCACCAGTTTTTTCGAATCAACCGGCAGGACGCCGCAGACCTTTCCATTTTCCCCATTCATCGCAAAATAGTACATCTGACCGCTCTTCGGATCCGGATAGGTCATCATCCACACCGGAAGCATGGCATAGTTCCATTTTTCCCCCGTGATGGTCTCCCGATGGTTCCGGATATCCACATGATCGTAGCCGGAGACGCTATTTTGCAGGGATTCTCTCGTATACTGCTTGATCTCCTGCTCAATCTCCTGTGTAAATTCTTCCTTTTCCCGGTCGCGCCGCTCCGCTCTAAATCCCAGAAAATAGCCTGCCTGAAACGGGCGCAGCTTCTTCATATCAAACGGAAGCACGGTCTCGGCAAGGCTGCGGTCCGCCTGCTTTAACGCGTTGCGCGCCACATCCTTGATGGGAAGCTCCGCCTTTTTCTCCAGATGGTAACGGCTCGTCTCGATATACTCGATCTCCCCCGACACCGTCACGCGTTTTTGCAGCGCCTCCGCCTGCATCTCACCGGATACCTGGCAGCTATACATCCAATATGGATAATAAATTCCTTCCAGATACTCCATCTGACGCGGCGAGTAGAAATCATCCGGCACATACTTTTTCTTCTGAATCCAGTTTTTAAAGATTTCTTTTGCCTTTTTCTTGTCGATCTCAAACGGAATCAGACCGTCCGGGCGGTATTTACCGTCCAGACTTCCCGAAAGAACCACCGGATTGTGGCAGTAACAGCAGTACGTGGATGCTGTCGTCTCCTGTGCCACGATCTCCGCGCCGCAGCTCGGGCAGGTATAGAGAACCATCTTAGACTCCGCCTGCTTCTGGCTCTCTATCTTTTCCGCTTCCGGCATTCCACCCGGCTTCGAAGCTTCCTCTGACTCTCTGGCTGCCTCTTCCATCTCTTTCAACGTCTCTTCCGTAAACGCTGAGAGGCAGTATTCACATTTAAATTTCTGCGTCTTCGGATCAAACACCAGCCCGCCGCCGCAGTTTGGACACTTATATGATTGTATCTCCATACGCCCTATGACCTCGGTTTTCCGCATTCAGAACAAAACTTACCTGTATTGACCGTTCCGCAGCTGCAGGTCCACGGACCGGCTGGTCTTGGCTTGCCGCACTCGGAGCAGAACTTTCCGTGGTTGACATTGCCGCACTCACAAGTCCAGGATTCTGCCGGAGCTGCCGCACTGCCCTGAGGCGGTGCGTTCTGTCCTGCCGGTTGTGCATAAGCGCCCTGTGGTGCCGCATCCACCTGTCCCGGCTGCTGTGCATAACCACCCTGCGGCGCTCCATTCGCCTGCCCCGGCGCATAGCCGCCCTGCGGTGCCGCATATCCCTGCCGCGCCGCCTGCTGCATCTGCTGCAGGTTGGACGCCGATGCGGCGCCCATAAATCCGCCGCCGAAGTTCATGCCGGCGCCCATTCCCATGAAGCCTGCCATCGCACCGCTTCCGTTGGAACCGGCTGCCTCAAAGCCGCGTGCCATCGCGCCCTGTACATATCCCTCGCGCACCGACGGGTCGCCGAGCATCGCGCCCTGATTCCGCATATTGATGAGTTTCTGCGATTCTTCATCATAGGAAATGCTGGCGATACCGACTGACTGGATCTCCATGCCACGCAGACGGTTCCACTCTTCATCCAGCGTCTCCGCCATATATCGTCCCAGTTCCCTGCCTTTGGAGGCTACAAAGGAAATCCGTACGCCATCCGCCGACATCTGGTTGATCGAGGTCTGCAGCGCTTCCAGGAACTCCGCTAAATACTGCTCATTGATGGAATCAATCTCCACCTGATCCTGATTTTTCGGAATAGCCTCCGCATAAAATTTCAATGGATCCGTGATCTTGATGGAGTAAGTTCCATGTGCGCGCAGAAACAGCTCGGAATTATAGAATAAATCAAAATAGTTGATCGGCGTCCGTGTGCCGAACTTGATTCCCTTGATCTCCTGGAGATTAATATAGTAGACCTTCTGTGCATACGGCGTCTGTCCGCCATAACGCACACGGTTGAAGGATTCTTTCAGCGCATCACCGAACTGTCCGTTAAACAGAGACGGCAGGGATGAATTCTGCACTGTATAATAACCCTCTTCCGCTGTATAATCAACGACCTTACCGCCGTCCACCAGCATCATAAACTGATTCGGGTACACATGGATCACAGAACCATTGGACACCGTTTCCGGTGTTCTCTTCCGGTTCTCCCCGCGGCGTGTCTGCACACCCGCTGAAAATACGGTCTGTTCCCCCATATTTTCCGGTTCAATCACTTCCAGCCACTGATCTGCCAGCCCGCCGCCGACCGCGTGTGCCGCTGCTCTGATAATTCCCATACTCACTGCCTCCTTCTCCAAATTCATAGTTTCTCTGTTTTTCTGCTTTTTCTATCTATCGGTTATCCTTCCCTTTATTTTTCCCATGCCGATTCCATTTTCCCGGCGTGATCGCCCAGACTGCTGCCGCGATCAGAACCATCGCCAGTATACACTGCAAAATCAGGCTGCACGCCGTCCAGTGTGCTGTGATCGCATTGTCTGGAAATACGCCGAACAGCGGCTCGAACCATTTTCTCATGTCGCCGCTTCCCGCCTGTCCGTTAATTACATTATAAAACGAGACAGCCGGATTGAAAAGAAAGAGATAGCGTAAAATGCCGGAACTTGCCATTTCCGATGCATTGAGATTAGATGCATACGAATTTGCCGCTCGGAGCGCCATCCGGTATGCAAACAGATTGACTGCCATCGTTCCCGCCGTCAGCGCCACCACCGTCACATAGGAGCAGACGGTCGATACCGTCGAGCGGCGCAGCACCGATGAATAAAAGATCCCGATACTGCCCGTTAAAATTGCCACAACGCCGTGGCACAGGAACAGCATCCCGATGTCCTGCAGCGTAACGCCCCCGTAGACAAATACGAGCGCCTGTACCGGAAGCGCCGAGACCGCCAGCACCAGCATCGTCACCAGCGAGGACGCCAGTTTTCCAAGCACCATGTCACGCGGCTCCATCGTGGTCGTCAGCATCAGTTCCAGCGTCTGGCGTTCCCGCTCGCCGCTGATACTGCTGGCAGTCAGCGCCGGCATGATGAAAAGCAGCATGATAAATTCGATCGAGGAGACGAACGTGTAGAGATCCAGAAACTGCGAATACTGGATCTCCGCCGTCGTCCTGACCTGTTCCGCCACCGAATACATATTAAACAGCGCCACCGCCGCCAGAATACTGTTAAAAACAAACAGAATCGCCATCATGCGGATGCTGCGGCTTCCGACTGTCATTTCCCTCCTAAATACCGGATTCCATCTCATGTTTCAGCACCGCCCTCTCTTCTTCATGTCCTGTGATCTGCATAAACAGTGATTCCAGGCTTCCCTTCTCGCGCATAAAGCTGCTGACCATCACATCCGCATCGATAAGCTGCTGCAAAAGCAGCGCCTCATCCTGCCGATCCCCCAAAAAGCCCAGCTTGATCTCATCCCCCTGCACCGCAATCGTCTGCACGCAAGGATGGCTTTTCAGGATCGCAAGCGCCTTTTCTTTCTGGCTGAAAATCGAGATCAGAAGCGGATTGGACGAGTTGATCCGCGCAAAAATCTGATCCATGCTGCCCTGCAGGACCGTTCTTCCCTGCTCAATGATGCCGATCGAGGTACAAAGCTCTGACAATTCCGATAAAATATAGGAGCTGACGAGCAGCGTTTTTCCCTGATCGCGCAGTTCTTTCAGAATCGCCGTATACTCCACCCGGGTGCGCGGATCCAGCCCGGAAGCCGGTTCATCCAGGATCAGAAGATCCGGATCGTGGATGAGCGCCCGCGCCAGACAGAGGCGCTGCTTCATACCTCTCGAAAGCCCGTCCACGAAAAAGTCCTCTTTATCTTCCAGCCGCACCTGTTCCAGAAGCGTATGGCAGCGCGTCCGCGCCTGCAGCCCCGTAATTCCGTAGCAGGATGCAAAAAATTCCATATATTCCGATACTTTCAGGTTATCATATACTCCGAAGAAATCCGGCACATAGCCGATCCGCCGCCGGAGTTCTTTTCCGTCTGAGTAAACATCCAGTCCGCCGATCTCCACCTCGCCCTCATCGGGAACGAGAAGTCCCGCAAGAATCTTGAGCGTCGTCGTCTTGCCTGCCCCATTGGGACCCACGAATCCAAAGAGTTCCCCGTCCGCGACCTCCAGATTCAGCCCATCCAGCGCTTGAAAATTGCCATATCGTTTTCTGAGGTTTTTAATCGTCAGCATCACTCTCTCCTCCCTACGACATAGATTCTTGGAAGCTGGCTTTCCCAGCCATACTCTCCCGTCTGTTCCGGCACATATTTGACGGTCAATGTGTTCGACGGAGACAGGTACGGCGAAAGCTCCTTTGCCGAATACTCTGATTTCAGCTCAATCCGGTCATTGCGCCCGGTCTCATAGTTATAGAAATACATGCTTCCGGAGAAGGATGACATATACGGATAGAGCGGATTTTCCGAAAATCGCGGTGACAGAGTCTCAAACGTAAGCTTTTCAATGACAAGGTCACTTCCCAGCGAATATTCGACCGTCGCAGCCTCCGCTGTTTCACCGCTATACATTGTGTTGTACGCCGCCTCATAATTTCCGGCGAGCACCGTTGGATCTTCCTCAAGCGCCGAACGGTAAAGTTTTCCGTCTTTTTCACGGTTCAGCGGGATTGACTCGGTCACCATGCAAAATCCTTCCCGAAGTGTACTCGCATCCGCCAGGAAATCTTCCTCTCCCTGGAGCTTCCGGGTTGAAAATGCCACCAGGCACGCCTCAGACGGATTGCGCCCCGCGCCGGAATCCAGATAAAAGCTCAAAAGTCTCGTCCGCTCCTGCGCCTTTAAATAGTCCGGATCCTCAATCTCCGCTTTCTCATACTGATCCGCCCCGGTCACCATCTGTGCTGCCGCATACGAATAGCTGACCGGATAATCGCAGCTCTCCTTTCCATCCAGAGAAACCGTCTGCCCAGGCTCTAATCTTCCCAGCAGCACCGCTTTCCCATTGATGAGCAGAGCCGCATTCTCCAGCGGTTCCTCAAAACAGTTTTTTACCGTTCCCGACACCACGCCGTCAAAATAGGAAATATTTCCCTGAACGCCCATCGCGTCCGTTTTCTCCAGCTCACGACGCAGGGTAAACAGATTCGGTGAAAATGCGACCGTATCCCGCATTTTAATTTCGACCCGTTCCGGCTGATAAACAAAGTTTGTATGATACTCTTCCTCACCGGTAAAGCGCACCGCCGAAACCGCATCGTAATAGTAACTGCGCGTCATCGGGCGCACCTCATAGCCCGGCTTTAAGCTCACCGAATACGGCTTGTTATAAGGGCTTCGGATGTTCATATAAGTGGCTTCTTCCGCCTCTTCTCCCGAGGTATCCAGAATCGACGCATACGTCACAAACGGCTCCCGGAAGCGTGTCTTTACGCCCAGCGCATAAATAATGCCGGTAAACAAAAACGCCCCCAGTGTCACCGCCGGCAGATAATACCGGTAAATTCCTCGCTTTTTTAAGTAGAAATAGATGCCCGGACCGATCAAAAGCAGATAGACCACCACGATCACCGTATATACCGCAACCTTCGGAAGCCGCCCCGCATTGCCGTTGTTGACCAGCCCCTGTACGCTGAAATACGAGCCCGAATAACCGTAGTAATCCTCCTGTGCCAGCTCGTCCACGGTATCACTTCCCAGCACCATCGTATACAGCTTTTCAAACGAGGATGGATTGGTCAGACACAAATCGCTGATCGCATCCATCGAAAAGGCAGCTGCCACGATCCGCCCCTGTTTGCAGTTCGTATGGGATAACAGCGGGAACACTTCCCCGGCCAGCAGAGTGCTGCCGTTCTTCAGGTTCACATCGACGCATTCTGCCTGGATCTCCCCCGTCTGCTCGCCCGGTGCCGTCTCCCCGCCCAGACTGACCGGAACGGTTACCGCATCCAGATACGGCGGCTCCAGCACCTTCTCTGCAAACCTGCCATAATTTCTCGCACAATCCACACCGCCGCCAAAGAGGATCGTACCGCCGTCTTCCACCCAGCGCCGCAGCGCCTCATACTGGACATCACTGAGCGAATCCAGGTCAAATCCAGACACAATTACCAGATCCAGCGGATCGTAACCCAGCCGGTCATCCGGTGCCTGCTCGGCATCCAGAAAAACCGCCCGCGTCCGAAGCGTCCCATATCGGATGCCCGCGCCGTCTAAATAAGAAAGTGCCTCCGGCGTATCCGTCAAAATTCCGATATAACTCTCCGCAACGTCCTCCTCAGAACCAAGTTTCAGACGTTTCCGGATGATTGTTTTCCCGTTTACATCCTGTACCGATACAAACATCTGATCCGCCCGCACACCCAGCGGGATATAATATTCTTGTTCAAACTTCTCCCCCGCTGCCAACGATAACGGATAGGAATACTGGTACGCCTCCAGACTGGACTGCGCGGTCAGAAATTCCAGCGTTCCCTCAAACGGCGCTGTATCATTATTCAGAAGGACCGTTACCCGAAGGTAACGGTCACTCTTTGCCGTATTGTCAAATCCATAGGAAACATCCATCGACAGCGGCGCATCTGCTTCCTTCTGTGAGGCATATGCGTACCCTGCAGGAAGGCAGAATAGTGCCATCCATCCGATCAATATCGCAAAAAAGAACTGTATTCCCCTCTTTTTCTGCATTCTTTCTCTCCCTATCTGTAACTGTTCACGACGGATTTCATCC
>OGHB01000707.1_pt1 | contig 17151 bp, 15 predicted proteins | sample 1571451 | NCBI WGS metagenome assembly OGHB01 (sample SAMEA2582071, study PRJEB24529) | metagenome | biome: Human gut stool | place: China | collected 2011
ACACCCCATTTCCTAAACAGTATACCATACTGTCTAACAAATGGGGTGCAGTTCAATGACACAGCGGGGTGTTTTTGCTTTTACAGTCTCAGCCGAGGCTCACGCCCATCCGGCGGGCGACGGTGAGCAGCTCACAGCCCTCGGGGATGTTGCGGGCCTTACCGGCGATGTCCTCGAGGCGGTTGGCGATGACGCGGTTGTTGACCATGGCGACGGTGACGCCGTAGCGCTCCACTTCCACCAGCTTCGCGGCGTAGCTGCCGAACTCGGTGGCCAGTACGCGGTCATAGGCGCTGGGGCTGCCGCCGCGCTGCATATGGCCCGGGATGCAGACGCGGGTCTCCATGCCGGTCTTTTTCTGGACGGCGGCGGCGATGCGGTTGGTGGCGGTGACGCCGTAACCGGCTTCGGCGCGCTTTGCCATCCACTCTTTCCGCTTCATCTTGGCCTCTTCGGTGTTGATGGCACCCTCGGCCACGGCGATGATGGAGAAGTTGGAGCCTTTGCGGGCGCGGCGCTCCACAGCGTCGCAGACACGGTCGATGTCGTAGGGCTGCTCGGGCAGCAGGATGATGTCAGCTCCGCCGGCGATGCCGGAATAGAGGGTCAGCCAGCCGGCCTTGTTGCCCATGATCTCGATGCACATGACGCGGCTGTGGCTGCCGGCGGTGGTGTGGATGCGGTCGATGACCTCAGTGGCGATGTCCACCGCGGTGTGGAAACCGAAGGTGACGTCGGTGCCGTAGATGTCGTTGTCGATGGTCTTGGGCAGGCCGATGATGTTCAGACCCTCCTGGGAGAGGAGGTTGGCCGTCTTGTGGGTGCCGTTGCCGCCGAGGCAGAGCAGGCAGTCGAGCTTGGCGTCCTTGTAGGTCTTTTTCATGGCCGCGACCTTGTCGATCTTGTCCTCTTCCACCACGCGCATCAGCTTGAAGGGGGTGCGCTTGGTGCCGAGGATGGTGCCGCCCAGCGTCAGGATGCCGCGGAAATCGTCCTCGCACATCTCCTTGTATTCGCCGGTGATGAGGCCGTGGTAGCCATTCAGGATGCCCACGATCTCGACGTTCTCGCCGAACCGTGCATACAGGGCTTTGGCCACGCCGCGGATGGTGGCGTTCAGGCCGGGACAGTCGCCGCCGGAGGTCAGGATACCAACACGTTTTTTCATATCGAACAACCCTCGTTTCTTCCGTTCTCCCTCAGAAGGGGCAGGTAAATGATACTATAAGAGTATTCCCAAAGGGAGCGGGTGTCAAGAGCCGGAGACGAAAAAAGACGTGAAAACGCGGTGGTAGGGAAGACAGAAAAAACATGGACGGAAAAATCAAAAAAAGTGGTTGACAAATGGAGGCGGAGGCTGTATAATATTCTTCGTCAGCGGCGCTTCGGTGCTGAGGGCGAAACCGAATAGTGGGGATTTGCATAGTGGTAGTGCGGTAGACTCTGACTCTACTTGTGGGAGTTCGATTCTCTCATCCCCAACCAGACCGCAGCCCATTGGGTTGCGGTATTTTCGGGGCATAGCGCAGTTGGTAGCGCGCCTCGTTCGGGACGAGGAGGCCGTGGGTTCAAATCCCGCTGCTCCGACTGAAAAAGACCGGTACACATTCGTGTGCCGGTCTTTTTCTATCTCTGCAGCCGAAGCGACCGCTGCCAGCGGCAGAAACAGGGAGCTGAGGCTGGGGCCGCGGCCAGCAGGATGTGAGGCCCGCCCAAGGGCCGAAACAGACGCTGGGAGCCGCAACCCGGGTTCCGCTTTATTATTCACACAAATCCCTATCTCTTTCTTCTGAAATATGCTAAAATAGTACCACTACGACACAGGAGGTCTTTCTATGCTCAAACGTCTGCGCAGCGCCCACCCGATGCTCTACTGCCTTGTGGCCGAGGTGTTGTTTCTGGGGATGCTGTTCGTGGCATCGCTGCTGTCGCTTCTGCTCATCTTGTTCGTCATGCGGGACATTGATGCCGTCGATGATTATATGCTGACCTTCATGCAGGAGGCAGTAGGCGTGCTGGTGGCGTGGCTCTTTCTGGCGCGCACCGGGAAGAGCGGCCTGCTCCGCCGCCGGGGCAGCGGCTTTTTCAACGGTCTGCTGGTGGGCCTGTACCCCATCGCGCTCATCGGCTACAACGCCTACGATACTCTGCTGTTTGGCAGGCCGGAGGGCGATATGCTGCCTGCGTGGCATGTCGTGTGGTTCCTTATCGGCATGACCAGCGTCGGTGTGGCAGAAGAGTTTCTGTTCCGGGGTGTCATCGCCCAGACGCTTCTGGAGCATTTCGGCACCAGCCGGGCCGGCGTCTGGAAAGCCTGCCTGCTGTCGGGCCTCTACTTCGGTGCGGCCCACCTGACCAACCTCACCGGCAGTGCGCCGCTGGGCGTTCTGATGCAGTGCGTCTTTGCGGCCTCGCTGGGTACGCTGCTGGCGGCGGTATATTTCCGCACCGGAAACATCTGGGTGACGGTGTTCATCCACGCCGCGATGGACATCACGTCCATGCTCATCGGCGGCCTGTACGGCACCCAGACGGTGGCTGACAGCATCAGCACCTATGACATCACCATGCTGATGTCTATCGCGGTCTATCTCATCCCCACGGCGTTCCTGCTGCGGAAAAAGAAACTCAGTGAAGTGGAGCTTTACTTCGGGCGTGATATGAAATAAACGGAATGGCCGCGCACAGCTGTGCGCGGCCATTCCGTTTTCTATGTCAGTTATTCGTAATCGATGGGCAGAGTTGGCAGACCGTTCAGCTCCAGCTCGGCGGTATGGCCCGCGATGTACTGATAGTAGCCCTGAGCCGCGATCATCGCGCCGTTGTCGCCGCAGAATTTCAGCTCTGGCAGGTAGACCTTGGCCCCCAGCTTCTGGGCGCCGTCATTGACCAGCTGGCGCAGACGGCCATTGGCCGCGACGCCGCCCGCCAGACAGACCTGCTTTGCGCCGGTGTCGGCGGCGGCGAGAAGGAGCTTTTCTGCGAGGATGCCCGCGATGCGCTCCTGGAAGCTGGCCGCGAGGTCGGGGACGTTGATGTCAGTACCCTTCATCTGGGCCTGATTCACCTCGTTCAGCACGGCGGTCTTGAGGCCGGAGAAGCTGACGTTGTACTTGCCCTCCACATGAGGCACCGGCAGACGGTAGGCTTTCGGGTCGCCGGTCTTGGCGGCGTTGGCGACGCTGGGACCGCCGGGATAGGGCAGGCCCAGCGTCCGGGCCACCTTGTCAAAGGCCTCGCCGGCGGCGTCGTCCACCGTGTGGCCGAGGATGTGGTAATGGGTGTAGTCCTGCACCTCCACGATGTGGCTGTGTCCGCCGGACGCCACAAGGCAGAGGAAGGGCGGCTTCAGCTCCGGGTGGGTCAGGTAGAGGGCTGCAATGTGGCCCCGCAGATGGTGGACCGGCACCAGCGGCTTGCCCGCCGAGTAGGCGAGGCCCTTGGCAAAGTTGACGCCCACCAGCACTGCGCCGATGAGGCCGGGCGCGAAGGTGACAGCCACGGCATCCACGTCGTCGATGGTCTTGCCTGCGTCCAGCAGAGCCTTTTTGACGGTGGCGCTGATGAACTCACAGTGGCGGCGGCTGGCAATCTCCGGCACGACGCCGCCGTAAAGTGCCTGCTCCTTGACGCTGGTGGAGATGACGTTGCTCAGCAGGTGCCGGCCATCTTCCACCAGAGATGCGGCGGTCTCGTCGCAGGTAGATTCGATTCCTAAGATGATCATGATTTTAGTGGGCCTCCAGCCAGTTTTTGCCCTGATGCACTTCGGTGCTCAGGGGGACAGCGTAATTGACACAGCCTTCCATCTCTTCCTGCAGGATGGCGGCGGCTTTCGCGGCTTCTGCCTCCGGGGCCTCGACGATGAGTTCGTCGTGGACGGTCAGGATGAGGCGGCTCTCCATCTTCTCGTCCCGCAGACGCCGCCAGACCCGCACCATCGCCAGCTTGATGACGTCGGCGGCGGTGCCCTGGATTGGCGTGTTGCGGGCCATCCGCTCGCCGCTGGCCCGGATGTTGTGATTGTTGCTGGCCAGCTCCGGCAGAGAGCGACGGCGTCCGAAGAGGGTGGACACATAGCCGCAGTTCCGGGCGTCGGAGATGGTCTTGTCCATGTAGCCGCTGACTTTCGGGAAGGTGGCCAGATAGTTTTTCAGGAAGGCGTCTGCTTCTTTGACGCTCACGCCGATGTCCTTCGAGAGGCTGTAAGCGCCCTTGCCGTACATGATGCCGAAGTTGATGGCTTTTGCCGAAGAGCGCAAGCGGGGCGTGACCTGCTCGAGGGGCAGGTCGTAGATTTTAGCGGCAGTGCTGCGGTGGATGTCCTCGCCGGTGAGGAACGCCTGCTGCATATGCTCGTCGCCGGTGACATGGGCGAGGATGCGCAGCTCGATCTGGCTGTAGTCGGCGTCCACCAGCACGCAGCCGGGCCGCGCCACAAAGTAAGCGCGGAGCTGGCTGCCCAGCTCGGTGCGGATGGGGATGTTCTGCAGGTTGGGGTTATCGGAAGAAAGCCGTCCGGTGCGGGCTTCGGTCTGGTTGAAGCGGGTATGGATGCGGCCATCCTCCGCGATGACCTTCAGCAGGCCTTCGACGTAGGTGGAGTTCAGCTTCTGGTAGGCGCGGTACTGCAGAATATCCTCTACCAGCGGGTAGTCCCGCAGGGCTTCCAGCGTCTCGGCGTCGGTAGACCAGCCGCGCTGGGTCTTTTTACCGTGGGGCAGGCCCATGGTGTCGAAAAGCATCTCGCCCAGCTGTTTGGGGCTGTTGGGGTTGAAGCTGGCGCTGCCCGTCTCCATGTGGATGCGGGTGAGGACGTCTTCCAGCTCCGAGCGCATTTTCACGCCGAACTTCTCGATGCCCTCTTTGTCCACGAGGATGCCGATGCGGGTCATGTCGGCCAGCACCTGCGCCAGCGGGAACTCGATGTCGTTGTAGAGGGAGTCTTCGTCCAGCGCGGTGATCTCTGCCTTCATCTTGGCGAACAGGTCGGCCAGCGCACCGGCGTCCGGCCACTTCTCACAGGTGAAAGCGGCGTCGGCGTGGTAGCTGATGATGAGCTCCGAGAGGTTGTACTTGGAAGCTGAGGCGTCCAGCAGATAGGCCGCCAGCTTGCCGTCCCAGACGATGCTGCTGCCCCAGTTTCCCGCAGCCATGGCGCGGGCGTAGAGCGGGGCGCTATCGAAGACGTCAAGGGTGACGTCTTTGTTGTCCAGCAGACGGAGCAGGTCGCCGTCTGCCAGCGGGAAGACCGTCTTGTCCTGTACGGCGTACCATGCGGCGGGCTGCAGCTCCACATTGCGGGTACCCTGCTTGCCCATGACGGCAGGCCGCGCGGCCACGAGGTAATGCCCCTTCGGCTCGGCGGGCAGAACAGTCACCTCAGCCTCCTGCAGAGGCTCTGTCGACGCTCTTTCCGGGTCGGCGGCGGGGGCGATGTCGCTCAGACCGAAGCGGGCGATAAGGGAGTGAAGTTCCAGCTCCTGCATCAGCCGGACGGCTTCGGCCTTGTTGCCCTCGCCCACGATATAAGCCCCCTCGGCGGTGTCGATGGGGGCGTCGGTGCGGATGGTGCCGAGCGTGTAGCTCAGCTCTGCCATGGCGCGGTCTTCGGCCAGATGCTCCCGCTGTTTTGGCTTGATGGTCTTGTCAGCAGTGTCGTCGAGATGGGCGTAAACGCCCGCCAGACTGCCGTATTTCTGGATGAGGGTGATGGCGCTCTTCTCGCCGATGCCCTTCACGCCCGGGATGTTGTCGGAGGTGTCGCCCATGAGGCTCTTGACGTCGATGAGCTGGCGGGGAGAGACACCGTACTTTTCCTTCACGGCGTCCACGTCCATTACCGCCGTCTTGCTGCGGCCCATGGCGGTAGTGGCCAGCAGGACGGTGGTGGTGTCGCTGACGAGCTGTAAGCTGTCCCGGTCTCCGGTGGCGAGGAAGCAGTCGTCGCTGCGGGCGGCGCAGGCGGCAGAAAGGGTGCCGAGGATGTCGTCGGCCTCCCAGCCCTCAGCTGTCACCTCACGGTAGCCCAGCGCGGCCAGAAGCTCTTTGAGCACCGGCATCTGCGCGGCCAGCTCGTCGGGCATCTTGTGGCGGGTGGCCTTGTAGCCGTCATACATCTTGTGGCGGAAGGTGGGGGCTTTGAGGTCGAAAGCCACGGCCACCTCGTCGGGTCCGCATTCCTTGAGCAGGGAGAGCAGGATATTCAGAAAGCCGAAAATGGCGTTGGTATAGCGGCCGTCTTTGGTGGTCAGCAGCTTGATGCCGTAAAAGGCACGGTTGGCGATGCTGTTGCCGTCAATGACCAGTAAACGCATAGCTTGTGGTCCTCCATTCCATAATTTCACATCCTATAGTATACCACGAATGGCCCAAAGAAAAAAGAGACTGAGGGATAAACCTCTCAGCCTCTTTCGGGAAGTTTTACTCTACCCTTATCGCGCTCACCGGGCAGGCGTTGGCGGCGTCCACAGCCAGCGGCACCTGGTCGGGCGGGATGTCGCCGGGGATGGCGACAGCCAGAGTCCCTTCCATCTGGTATACCTCGGGGCAGAGCCCGGCGCACTGGGTGCAGCCGATGCAGAGTTCAGGGTCTACGAATGCTTTCATGTTGGTACTACCTCCATTCAGAATAAGAAAAGGCGCTGAGAGCAGTGTGGCCCGGCGGAGCAGAAAATATGCTATAGGCTTTCGGGCGCAGATATGTTACAATAGAGCAGAATGAACAGGAGGGCAAGACCATGAACATCCAGATATTCGGCACTACCAAGTGCTTCGACACCAAAAAGGCTCAGCGCTATTTCAAGGAGCGCGGCATCAAGTTTCAGATGATCGATTTGAAAGAAAAAGAGATGAGCCGGGGCGAGTTTGAAAATGTGTCCCGCGCTCTGGGCGGATGGCAGGCGCTGGTGGACCCCAACGCCAAGGACAAGCAGACCCTCGCTCTGCTGGACGCGCTTGTAGACTGGCAGAAGGAAGACAAGCTCTTCGAGAACCAGCAGCTGTTCCGCACTCCCATCGTCCGCAATGGCCGTCAGGCCACCGTCGGCTACCAGCCCGACGTCTGGAAGAACTGGGAATGAACGGCTTTCACCAAAATAACACGGGCAGGGTTTTGCACCCTGCCCATGATTGTGGTATACTGTTTTTATCTGAAAAGTGAAACAACGCAGGAGACGATAACCATATGAAGATAGAAATGACCCCGGAAGAACACGCCCGGCTCCACCGCCGCCGCGGTCGGCAGGCCCTCGGGCTTGTCATCGCGGTGCTGGTGCTCATCGGCGTGCTGACCGTGCTGCACGCAGGCGTAAACGCCGTGGCAAAACTGTTTGACGATACGGCCCAGAAGCAGGAATACGAGGACAAGCTGGAAGGTCTGGTGCTGTTCGACCCCGTGCCTTTTGAGGGCATCGAGAACATCGACGACCTGACCCTCCGCGAGGCTGCGGTCTGGGGCTGTGTGTACAGCATCCAGGAGACGCAGGGCGGTTTCGACGGCTACAACACCGACCCCGATACCGAGCAGCTGCTCATCCCCTCGGTGGACGTGGACGCCTACCTCGCAAAGCTTGTCGGCCCCAGCTTCCGCATGACCCACAAGACCTTCGAGATGGAGGATATGACCATCGAGTTCGACGACACCACCCAGTGCTATAAAATCCCCGTCACCGGCAGCGTGGGCAGCTACCGTGCCACCGTCACCAAGCTGTTCAAGAAGGGCGGCCTCCTCCACGTCACCGTGGGCTATATTCCCAACCAGAACGCAACGGACAGCATCCTCACCACCACCTCGGATACGCCGGTCAAGTACATGGACTATCTGTTCAGCCGCCAGAGCGGCAGCTGGTATCTCACCGGCCTGACCGAGAGCGAGACGAAGCCCGAGTCAACGGCGTCGTCCACTGCCGCCGAGCCTGCCATGATGGCAGACAGCGAGGTGCAGGACGCCATCCTCGCCACCGGCGGCGAAACGCCCGCTGACTCCGACGCCGCGTCCTCGGAGGCCGCAGCCGCCAGAGAGGAAGCGGACAGCACCGCCGAAAGCGAAGCTGCCTCGGATGCAGAGCCGCAGGCCGAGAGTGCGGCCAGCGCGGCGGCGTAAACCAACAGAATAACGCAAAATGCAGAAGGTCTGCTGTGAGATGGACATCATCTTGCAGCAGACCTTTTTGTTACGCTCAGAGCTTGGAAAGCTCTTCCAGAAGAGAAAGTGCGATGGGCTTGACCCGGATGGAGCAGGAGTTGAACAGCTCCAACACCCGCTCGTTGGCGTAGTCTTTGCGGGCAATTTCCGTGTTGGAAAGGATGGCAGAAAGCTCTGTGTCCAGCTCGGTGCAGATGTTGGAAAGGGTCTCCAACGTGGGGTAGACCCGCCCGTTTTCGATTTTGGAGAGGTAGACGACGGAAATGCCGACCCGCTCTGCCAACTTTTCTTGAGTAATGTTTTGCTCTTGTCGGCGCGTCTGGATGCGCTTGCCGATGATGGTGTAGTCAATCATGATGTCAGTCCTCCTGTATAAGTGTCTTGTACTGACAATACAGGATTAAACTGAAAGAATAATAAACTAATAGATTAACTTGACTTAATAAGATAATATAGCTATAATGGGGCCAAGGGAAGTGAAAACTTCTGACGCTTTGAAATCACAAATCAAGTAAGGAGTGGAATCTTATGCGTTTACATCTTCATGCTCTGCGCATCCTGACGGCAGGCGTGGTGCTTTCGGCAGTGCTTCTGACCGGATGCAGCGGCGGCGGCGGTGGCGGCGGAGAAGCGCCGTCTTCTTCCACGACGCCCAACCTGCCCAGCAGCTCGTCCAGCTCGAGCAGTTCTTCCAGCGGTTCGTCGAGCTCTTCCAGCTCCATCAGCTCCTCCAACAGCGATGCCGAAGAGCCGCAGGCTCATATCATGTGGAAATATACAAAGAAGTCGGACGGCACGATTAAGCTGACCGGCTACGACAAGACGGCGGCCATCGTCCCGGAGGGAGAACTTATCATCCCGGATAAGTACGATGGCTATGTGGTAAGCGAGATTGGCTACGAGTGCCTGTATCAGAACAATGATATTGAAAGCGTCATCATTCCGGCGTCGGTAAAGACCGTTGGCGAATGGGCATTTTATCAGTGTAAGAATTTGACCAGCGTTCTTTTGCCGGAAGGTCTGAAGGAAGTGGGTAATAGCGCATTTAACGGCTGTAATATTGAAAATATTGTAATGCCGGAAAGTTTGGTAAAAGTGGGGAGTTCTGCATTTGCTAACAATGCCGCGTTGGAAACGGCGGTCGTTAAAGGTAAGACGGAATTCGCACAGAAGACATTCTCTAGATGCAGCAACCTGATGGGCGTAGAATTTCATAATGTTATCAACACACTGCCCGCTTATATGTTCGAGAACTGTGTGAAACTCCAGAATGTGCAGTTCCCCATGAAGGTAAAAACGCTGGGAAGCTATATTTTCTCTGGATGTACACTATTAGAGAATGTTCGGATTCCCGATACAGTAAGAGATATTGGGGAACGTGCATTTATATACTGCAAATCTCTTCGTACCATAGTGATTCCTGAGGGAGTGACAGAGATAAAGAAATACACTTTCTATGGCTGTGAAGGGCTAGTCAACATAACTATTCCGGAAACTGTGAAAATCATTGGCTTATGTGCATTTGATGAGTGCATTTCGCTTGTAAAAATAGTGCTTCCGAAGCAGATGACAAAAATCGATGCATATGCATTTGAGCAATGCACAGCTTTGCAGAAGATTGCTCTGCCGGAGGGAATCCCGGCAATCGAGGCCAGTTCTTTTAGAAACTGTGTTTCTCTGCAAGCGGTTTATATTCCCGCCAGCGTGAAAAAAGTGAACTCAGAAGCATTCAGAGGATGTAAGAGCCTGAGTTATGTTTACTTTGGCGGTAGTGAAGAAATGTGGAATAATATTGTCATTAGCACAGATGCGACGAGCAGTGGACCTTATTCGGGAAACAAGTGCCTCACCAACTCCATCATGAACCGCTACTGGAACCAGACCGCCGCCTCCATCGGATACTAAAACGGCTACTAAAACTAAAAAATACGCATAGAAAAACCGGGAAGCTCCCAGAGATTCCCGGTTTTTGCATACCCAGAATTACTTCAGATCAAATCTTACGACCACCAGCCGATACCAGAGATACGGCACCATGTTCCATATCATCCACAGCTCCATGAGAACATAATTCGGCAGGTCGCGGAGGCGGAAGGGACGCTTGCCCAACTGGTCGTTTTTGAGCAAATCGAACGCCTCACGCATTCCCTTGTCCCACGCCTCGCCGAAGCCCTGTTTGTGGAACTTGTAGCACTTGAGCAGATAGCCCAGCGCCAGCGGAATGAAGTTGAGAATGAGCATCAGCAGAGGCTCATTCTTGAGGGGGAGAAGGATGCTGTTGCGGCCGCTCTGCTGGCTCTTGAAGGCGTTGTACCGCACCGCGCCGGTGCTGGCGCCGCAGATGTGGTAGCACTTTGCCGTGGGGCAGAGGACGTTTTTGTAACCGGCGTTGTTGGCGCGCCAGCTGAGGTCCACGTCCTCAAAGTAGGCAAAAAAGTTTTCATCGAAGACGCCGATCTCGTCGAGGATACTTTTGCGGTAGAGGGCCGCGCCGCCGCAGGCCGAGAAGATGCGCTTCTGTTTGGTGTAGCGGCTGGCCCGGCGGCCGTCGCCGGTCTTGCAGGCAAAGCCCATCCATGTGACGTAATCGCCAGCGTCGTCGGCAAGCTCCCGGTCGAAGTGGCGTATCATAAGGCTCTGGACGGCAAAAATTTTCTCGTCGCTCTCGGCCACGCGGATGAGCTCGGCCAGCCACTGGGGCTCTGCAAAGGCGTCGTTGTTGAACAGTACCACAAACTCGCTTTTCGCCCGGGCGATGCCCTGATTGACGGCGTGGGAAAAGCCGGTGTTGGAGCCGTTCTCGATAAGCTGGAAGTTCGGGCGGCTGCAATAGCTGCGGGCCTGCTCAAGGCTTTCGTCGGTGGAGCCGTTATCCACCACGATAAGCTCGAAGTCCTGCTCCGTCTGGGCGTAGACCGATTCGATGGAGTCCTTGAGCCAGCCTTTGCCGTTGATGTTGGGGATGATGATGGTCGCTTTCATAGATTCTGTGCTCCTGCGCATTTTCTTCTAGCATACAAAAGACAGTATAGCATATTTTGAAGAAATTGAAAATTCCCTCTTGACAAAAAAGATGATTCGAGTATTATTGTATTAGGCACTTAGTACAGCGACACAAGGAGATGAGACGATGGGCGAACGATTCGATATGAGCCGCCCCATCTACGCACAGATCGTGGAACGGCTCAAGGCAAAAATATTAGCGGGCGTCTACCCGCCCGGCGGACATCTGGACTCGGTGCGCGATATGGCCGCAGCGGCAGGCGTCAACCCAAACACCATGCAGCGGGCGCTGGCCCAGCTGGAAGCGGAAGGGCTCGTCTACACCGAGCGGACCACGGGCCGCTTCGTTACCGAAGATACAGCCCTTTTGGAACAGCTGCGGGACGAGACGGCCCGCGCCATGACCGCCGAATATCTCGAAAAAATGCGCGGCATCGGCTACGGCCCGGCAGAGGCCGCAAAACTTATGACGGGCTGGGAAACAAAGGAGAGTGATTGAAATGAAGGAGCTTTTAACTTGTGAGGGCCTGACGAAATCCTACCAGAAGGGGACAAATGCCCTCGATGACATCGAGCTGCACATCGGCTTTGGCCGCATCGTGGGCCTGCTTGGCCCCAACGGCAGCGGCAAGACCACCCTCATCAAACTGGCGAACGGCCTCTTGCAGCCCACGGCGGGCAGCATAAAAATCGCGGGCATGGACCCCGGCCCGGATACGAAAGCCATCGTCTCCTATCTGCCGGACGCCGCATGGCTGCCCGACTGGATGCGGGTGGAGCAGCTGGTGGAGATGTTCCGGGATTTCTACGCCGACTTCGACCCCGCCAAGGCGAATGAGATGCTGGAAAAGCTGGAGCTTTCGCCCAAAGCACCCCTCAAGAGCCTTTCCAAGGGCAACAAGGAGAAAGTCCAGCTCATCCTTGCCATGAGCCGGAACGCCCGGCTCTACCTGCTGGATGAACCCATCGGCGGCGTGGACCCGGCGGCGCGGGACTACATCCTGAACACCATCCTCACCAACTACAGCCGGGACGCCTCGGTCATCATCTCCACCCACCTCATCGAGGATGTGGAGCCGGTGCTGGATGAGGCTGTGTTCCTGAAGAACGGCAGAATTTTCGCCCACCGCTCGGTGGATGAGCTCCGCGAGACCGAGGGCATGAGTGTGGATGCATATTTCCGGGAGGTATTCAAATGCTGAAAAAGTTACTGAAATATGAGTTCCGGGCCACCGCCCGCACCTACGGCGGAATGTATCTGGCCCTGCTGGCGGCGTCGGTGCTCTTTGGAGGCTCAGTCTGGAGATGGAACAGCACCAATAGTGACGCCTATTCGGCTCTCGTGGGCCTGCTGAGCCTTGTCTACACCGCCGTCATCATCGGCACCGTGGTCGTCACCATCATGACCATCGTGCAGCGGTTCTACCGCAACCTGCTGGGCCGGGAGGGCTATCTGATGCATACTCTGCCGGTGACGGAAACACAGCTTGTGACCTCGAAGCTCATCTCCAGCACCGTGTGGAGCCTGTGCAGCATCCTCGCAGCCTGCCTTTCCTTCGGCATTCTGGCTGTTCTGATGATGGCGGATATGGACCTGCTTGAGCAGCTGCCGCTGATGTGGTCGGGCATCCGGGAGGCATTCGCCCGCTGTAACATGGAGTTCTGGGAGGCGCTGGCTTTCAGCGGCGTCGTCAGCTTCGTGCGGATGGTCAGCGCCATCGCCTGCATCTATGCTGCCTGCATGGTGGGACATCAGTTCAAGAACCACCCCGCGCTGGCGGGCATCCTGAGCTTCTTTGTCATGCAGTATGTGCAGGGCTGGCTCGAAAAGCTGCTCCAGATCGGCACCGGCGTCTACGAGACGGCCATCTATAGCATTGTAGGCGATGTGGGCAGCATCGAGACTGCCGTCTCGGCTCTGGGCTACATGGGGAGCGCGATGGTCACGCTGGGCATCGCGGCGGCGTTCGGGGTCTTCTGGTTCGGGCTGACGGTCTGGCTGATGCGAAACAAACTCAACCTCGAGTGATGAAACGTGAAAAAATCTGACGGAAAAATTTGAAATTCCCTCTTGACTTTACACGGATAAAGTGTATAATGCAATCAAACCGATGAGGCGGAAGAGAATCTGCAAAGCGCATCTTCAGTGAGCCCGGACAGTGAAAACGGGCGAGAGCGGGGCAGAGATTCGTGGGCCGCCGAGGGCCGGGCAAACGAGGCAGAGCCTCCAGTAGCTTGGGACGGAAGCCTCCGTTACAGGGCAGGGGAGTGTTGGCTCTCCGTGAGGGGCTTTGCGGCTTTCAAGAGGAAAGCGAGCAAGGCAAGCAAGGTGGCACCGCAGATTCGAATTTCTCGACTCTGTCCTTGTGGATGAACACACAGGGACAGGGTCGTTTTGTTATATGAGAACAAAAGCCCGTCCCGCAAGTGGAGCGGGTTTTTATTTTACATGCCGCCCGCCCCAAGGAAGGAGCAACCGCTATGAAAACCATGAACATGATCTCCCGCCGCAGCTTTCTGAAAGCCGCTATGGCCGCCGCCACTGTTTCCGCTCTGGGTCTGACCGGCTGCGGTTCGTCCGCTTCGAGCACTGCATCCGGCACCGCTTCCAGTGCAGCAGCATCTTCTGCCGCCGCCAGCGAGGCAGGCCAGACCTTCAAGGTGGGCATTGTCAACTATGTTGACCACGCTTCTCTGAACCAGATCGTTGCGTCGGTGGAAGAGCGTCTGGACGAGGTGGGCAAGGAGAAGGGCGTCACCTTCGACTACGCCGACTACTACGCCAATGCGCAGGCCGACCAGACCAACCTGAACCAGATCGGCGCCGACCTCGTGGCCGACGGCGTAGACGTCATCGTGGCTGTGGCTACCCCCACCGCCGCTACCATGCTGGCCGCTGTGGAGGATACCGACATCCCCGTCGTCTACTCCGCCGTCACCGACCCGGCTGCCGCAGGCTTTGACACCGAGCCGAACATCACCGGCACTTCCGACGCCCTGAACACCGACGCCATCATGAACCTCATCCTGGCCGTCAACCCCGACATCACCACCATCGGTCTGTTGTATGATCTGAGCCAGGATTCTTCTACACAGGCCATTGCAGACGCCAAGGCTTTCTGCGACAGCAAGGGCATCAAGTACATCGAGAAGAACGGCACCACCACCGCCGAAGTCCAGATGGCCGCTGAGGCTCTCATCGCCGCCGGTGTCAAGGCTGTCTTCACCCCCACCGACAACACCGTCATGACCGCCGAGCTTTCCATCTACGAGACCTTCACCGAGGCAGGCGTCCAGCACTACACCGGCGCTGACAGCTTCGCCCTGAACGGTGCCTTCGTGGGCTACGGCGTCGATTACGTCCAGCTGGGCGAGGCTACCGCCGATATGGTGGTAGAACTGCTCTGCGACGGCAAGACCCCTGCTGACCTGCCTTTCCAGACCTTCGACAACGGCATTGCTACCATCAACACCGAGACCTGCGAGGCTCTGGGCCTCGACCTTGACACCGTGAAGAAGGCCTTTGCACCCTACTGCACCGAGGTCGTGGAAGTGACCACGGCGGAAAACTTTGGTTAAACCTCTCCGTCATTGCTTCGCAATGCCACCTCCCCTATCGAGGGGAGGCTTTGGCATTTCGTAAAGCTTTCTCTCTTCGCCAGAGGCTCCCCTCGGTAGGGGAGCTGTCGAGCGGTAGCGAGACTGAGAGGTTACACATTAAAATAAAAGGAGCACACCATGCTGGCGAGTATCTTTTCGCTCAACGTCATCCAGACCGCGCTCGAGCTGGGCTGCATCTACGCCCTCGTTGCGCTGGCTCTGTTTCTGAGCTATTCTATCCTGAATATCGCGGATCTGTCCACCGACGGCTGCTTCACCCTTGGCTGCGCTGTCGCCTGTCAGGTGGCGCTGACCGGCCACCCCTTCCTCGCCCTGCTGGCGGCGATGGCGGCCGGTGTGTGCTCCGGTTTCATCACAGCTTTTTTGCAGACCCGCCTCGGCGTCGAGAGCATCATGGCCGGCATCATCGTCAACACCGGCCTCTACACCATCAACCTGGCCGTGATGGGCTTCTCGTCCACCATGTCGCTGGTCAAGACCGATACCGTCTTCTTCATCGCCAAGAGCGCCCTGCGCTTCACGGGCGGCGGGTATAAGCTGGTGCTGGCGGCGGCTGTCATCGCGCTGGCCGGTGCCGCCATGGTGGGCTTCCTCGGCACCCGCCTCGGTCTTTCGATTCGTGCCACCGGCGATAACGCTGCCATGGTGCGTGCTTCCAGCATCAACCCCGCCTTCACCATCACGGTGGGCCTCTGCATCTCGGGCGCATTGACGGCCCTTTCCGGCGGCCTGCTGGCTCAGTACCAGAAGAGCTGCGACATCAACGTAGGCACCGGCATGGTGACCATCGCACTGGCTTCCCTCATCATCGGCGAAACGCTGGTGGGCAAGCGGACGATGGTGCGCCGTGTGCTGGGCGTCGTGTTCGGCAGCTGCCTCTACCGTTTTATCGTGGCGGTGGCCCTCCGCTTTAACGTCCCGGCTGCTGCCATGAAGCTGGTCAGCGCCATCATCGTGGCTGTGGCCATCTCGATGCCCGCCATCCGGGAGAAGATCGCCTTTGAGAAGCGCCGCAGTGCGGCCCGTCAGGCACGGAAGGAGCGTGTGTAAAATGGAGATGCTCGAACTTCGTGACCTGCACAAGACCTTCAACCCCGGCACTGTCAACGAGAAAGTGGCCCTGAACGGCGTCAGCCTGACCATGGAAGCGGGAGACTTCGCCACCATCGTCGGCTCCAACGGCGCGGGCAAATCCACCCTCTTCAACGCCATCACCGGCGGCTTCATCGCCGACGAGGGCAGCATCACGCTGGGCGGCGAGGACATCACCTTCGCGCCGGAATATCAGCGCAGCCGGGTCATCGGGCACCTGTTCCAGGACCCGCTCAAGGGTACGGCCCCCAACATGACCATCGAGGAGAATCTGGCGCTGGCCTACCTTCGCGCCGGGACCGCCCCCAACGCCATCTTCTCCCGCATCTCCCGCAAGGATAAGGAAATCTTCCGTGAGAAGCTGGCCCTGCTGGATATGGGCCTCGAAGACCGGATGAAGCAGCCGGTGGGCCTGCTGTCGGGCGGTCAGCGTCAGGCACTGACCCTGTTGATGGCCACCCTCGTCACCCCGAAGCTCCTGCTTCTGGACGAGCACACCGCCGCTCTCGACCCTGCCACCGCCGAAAAGGTGCTGGACCTCACCAAGAGTATCGTGGCCGAAAAGAAGATCACCTGCCTGATGGTCACCCACAATATGCATCAGGCATTGGAGCTGGGCAACCGCACCCTCATGATGGACGCGGGCCGCATCGTCTTTGACGTCAAGGGCGAGGCCCGCAGCAAGATGACCGTGGACGACCTGCTCGAGAAGTTCCGCGAGAACGCCGGCAAGATTCTCGACAATGACCGCATCCTCCTGAGCAAGGTGGAAGCCAACAACTGAGCATAAGAAGAAAGACTGCTGCAAAACAGCTCTCTGAAAAAACAATGAACAAAACCCGGAACTCCTTCAGAGCCAGGACGGCTTGAAAAGAGTTCCGGGTTTTGTATTGTTTCTTTATATCTTACAGCATCTTGGAGAGGAATGCCTTCAGACGCGGGTGCTTGGGGTTGGTGAACAGCTCCTGCGGCGGCTCATCCTCCTGGATCCTTCCCTCGTCAATGAAGATGACGCGGTTGGAGACTTCGCGGGCAAAGCCCATCTCATGGGTGACCACCAGCATGGTGATGCCGGTGTGAGCCAGCTCTTTCATCAGCTCAAGCACTTCACCGACCATCTCGGGGTCGAGAGCGCTGGTAGGCTCATCGAAGAGGATGACGTCCGGGTCCATTGCCAGTGCGCGTGCGATGGCGATGCGCTGCTGCTGGCCGCCCGAAAGGCTCTTGGGGTAGACGTTGGCCTTGTCGGCCAGACCTACGCGGGCCAGAAGCTCGTCGGCGCGCTTGGA
>OGHB01000737.1_pt1 | contig 16554 bp, 14 predicted proteins | sample 1571451 | NCBI WGS metagenome assembly OGHB01 (sample SAMEA2582071, study PRJEB24529) | metagenome | biome: Human gut stool | place: China | collected 2011
CTCACGGCCTCTTGAACCCCATTCAAGCGCGCTACCAAAACTGCGCTACACCCGGTCATCATCCGTTGCCTCCCTACCGAAGCACCGGCGACATGAGATATTATACTCGGATAAGGCGGTCTTGTCAACAGATTTTTGCAATTTTTTTGGATTTTTTTGAAGAAAGTATGATTTTGACGGTGATGCGCTGCTTTGCATCGTACTAATTCCTCCCGCCGTCGCATAAATTTCTTCCAAAGGGCTTTCAAATGGGAAGAGAGGGGAGAGCATTTTGGCAAAGCAAGAACGAATCGAGCAGGCGGCAGTCTGCCGCGAGATAGGAGCCCGCACCGGCGGCGACATCCTCATTGGCGTGGTGGGGCCGGTGCGCACGGGCAAGAGCACCCTCATCAAGCAGTTTATGGAAAAGCTGGTGCTGCCAGCCATCGGCCCGGAGGACGCGAAGCTCCGCGCCCGCGATGAGCTGCCCCAGTCGGCAGCGGGGCGCACCATCATGACCACCGAGCCCAAGTTTATCCCGGAGTCGGCGGTGCCGCTGGCGCTGGAGGGCGGGGGAGAGTGCAGCATCCGGCTCATCGACTGCGTGGGCTACATGGTGGAGGGAGCCATGGGCCATGAGGAGAATGACAAGCCCCGGATGGTCAAAAGCCCCTGGTTCGACGAGGAAATCCCCTTCGACCTCGCCGCCGAGACTGGCACCCGCAAGGTCATCCGGGATCACTCCACCATCGGCATCGTCGTCACCACCGACGGAACCATCAGCGAGATACCCCGCGAAAACTACATCCCGGCAGAAAAGCGGGTCATCGACGAGCTGGAAGCGCTGGGCAAGCCCTTTGTCATCCTGCTCAACAGTACCCACCCCGACGCCCCCGAGACAAGAGCGATGGCGGCGGAAATGGAAGAGAGCTATGGCCGGACCGTTCTGCCTGTGAGCTGCCTCGATCTCGACGAGGCGCAGCTGGGCGAGATTTTGCAAAAAGTGCTCTACGAGTTTCCGGTGAGGGAGCTGGATTTCGCCCTGCCCCGCTGGGTGACGATGCTGGACAAAGGCCACTGGCTCCAGACCGAAGTATACACAGCGGCTATGCAGCTCTCCGAGAAAATTTCCCGGATGAAGGACGTCTCCGACTCCGGCCGGGCGGCGTTGGACTGCGAGGCCGTGGAAAACGCCGCCCTCAGTGGGATGAACCTTGCCGACGGTGTGGTCCGCATCACGGTGCTGCTCAAGCCCGAGGTGTTTTATAAGGTGCTCAGTGAGCAGACGGGCCTCGAAATCGGCGACGAAGCCGGGTTGATGCCCTGCATCATTGAGCTGGCCAAAGCCAAGCGTGCCTACGAGAAGATACGCAGTGCGATGGAGCAGGTGGAGGCCACCGGCTACGGTATCGTGATGCCGTCCATCGACGAGCTTTCGCTGGAACAGCCCGAGATCGTCCGGCAGGGCGGGCGGTACGGCGTCCGTCTCGAGGCCAGCGCGCCGTCCATTCATATGATGAAGGCGGTCATCCACACCGAGCTGAGTCCCATCGTCGGGACGGAGAAGCAGAGCGAAGACCTCGTGCAGAGCCTTTTGCAGGATTTCGAGGACGACCCCGTCCGCCTGTGGGAGTCGAACATCTTCGGCAAGAGCCTCCACGAGCTGGTCAACGACGGCCTGCAGAACAAGCTGCTCCATATGCCGCAGGAGGCCCGGGGCCGTTTACAGGAGACGCTGGAACGGGTCATCAACGAGGGCTGTACCGGACTCATCTGTATCTTGATCTGACAAAAAGCCCGCCGCACGAAACCAACGTGCAGCGGGCTTTTATGCTATTTCTCTTCTTCGGTCAATTTGGTGATGAGCATCTGATAAATCTCATTGCCCTTCAAAATGAACTGCTTTTTTACCATCTCAGCGCTCAGCCGGTCAGGAGTGCCGATGTCCAGACAGAACAGCTCGCTGTCCAGTGCCTTCACCTGACAGCGCACAGAGCAATGGCCGTCGGCCTTTTCGCTGATGCGGGCGCTGTACTCGGCTTCCTTACGCGCCCAGGTCTGGCTGCGCAGCACGGCAGCGACCGCCTTTTCCCGCACACTGCGGGGCAGGTCGTAGGCCAGCTCCTGCGCCACTTTCCTGCCCTTGTCGGTGATGGTGTACCGGTCGCCGTCCACCGTCACGAGCTGCTGCCTGGCGATGTCGTCCAAGCAGGAGCCGATCTCAAAATAATTCACCAGTGCCTCTTCCATCAGGGCGTTTTCGATCTCCGTCCGTGTGATAGGCCCGGCGTTCTTGACAAGATAACACAGCAGCAATCGTATCTCGGTGCTGTTGGTCAGTCCACCGGGACGCACACCGGCGGTAAAAGCATCGTTGGCGGCCATTGTTACTCCCATCTCCCGTGTTCTATAGTATTAACTATAGTATAAAGGGTTTCACGCCGGATTGCAAGCCATGACCGAAAAATCCGTCTCGATGCGCTTGTGGCTTTCGGGGGTGGAGTAGAGCCAGTGATCGAGGTGGCCCTCGGTGATGAAGTACCGCAGCTCGAAGCGGTGGCTCTGGCTGAGGGCGTGGTTGACAATGACGAGCTTTATCTTCATCTTCTCGGGCAGGATGTTCTTGATGTAGACGCTCACAGCCTGCCCGGGGCGCAGGTCGGGGCAGCTCTCGGCGAGGCCCGCGAGGTTGGGCGCTATCTCGATGAAGGTGCCGTACTCTTCCACGCTCCGCACGATGCCCACCACCGTTTCGCCCACCGTAAATGCGGCAGCGTTCTCGGCCCAGGTACCCAGCAGCTCCCGGATCGTCAGCACGAACCGCCCCTGTACGTCCCGACTCTTGATGGCGCAGAGTATCTGCTGCCCTACGCTGACCCGGTCGGCAGGGGAGGAGATACGGCTCACCGACATACAGTCGATGGGCAGCAAGGCGCTGATGCCGCAGCCTACGTCACAGAACGCGCCGAAGGGCTCGATGTGGGTCACGATGCAGGGCAGGATGTCGCCGGGCTGGAGCTGGTCGAGGTATTCGGCCTTGCACATCCGCTGGGCTTCAGCGCGGGAGAGGCGGTAGACAGTCTGTCCGTTTTCGTCGGTGTCGATGCCCTCGATGACAAAGCAGGTGGGTCGGCCTACCCGCGTCAGTACGGCGATGTCCCGTACGCTGCCAGTGTCGGCCCCGTCGGCGCACTGCCCGAAGGGCATTACAGCCCGGCAGCCGCCCAGCTCGAACCGGAGCTGACGCTGGGTGTCGAAGGCCAGCGCCGTGCTCTGCAAGATCTCGCGGCTGGCCATCGCGGCCCGCAGTTCGGCGGCGCTCAGGCGGGAAGCATTGCGGTAGTTGTTTTCGGTACGAAACGCTTGCATCATCTTTCATTCCTCTTTCTCTGTTTTTTGGGTAGCATTGCAGCTACAAAACCATATGCAGCTGCATTTGCATTTTATACGAGTTTGGATTATACTATAGATGTGTGTCTCTCTTTTGGACACACGGCCTGTACTATAAATGTGCAGACAGGAGGGATTCAATATGGATATTGCAGTCGGCGATACCATCCTCACCCGCAAACAGCACCCCTGCGGAGCAGCAAGCTTCGAGGTGCTGCGGGTGGGCATGGATTTCAAGATCCGCTGCACGGGCTGTGGCCGCGAGGTCATGCTGCCCCGGGCGAAGATCGAGAAGAACATCAAAAAGGTCATCAAACCGGGCCAGGAATAGCCCGGCGGAACAGCACATTCAGAAACTGTTTTGTAAGGAGAACTGCCTGATATGCCGAATCTGACTTCCCAAATGGAGGCCGTCTGCCGCCGGTTCGAAGAACTTTCTATCCGTCTCAATCAGCCCGAAACTGCCGCCGACCCGGCGCAGTTCCGCCGCCTGATGCAGGAGTACCATGAAGCACAGCCGGTGGTGGACGCTTACCACGCCCTCACCACTGCGCAGGACCATCTGGCACAGGCGAAAGCCCTGCTGGAAGGGGACGAGCCCCTCGACGCGGACTTTAAGGCTATGGTACAGCAGGAACTGAGCGAAAAAAGTCAGGATGTGGCAGAGCTGGAAAATAATCTCAAAATTTTGCTGCTGCCGAAGGACGCAAATGACGAGAAAAGCGTCATCATGGAGATACGCGCCGGTGCCGGCGGCGAGGAAGCTGCGCTGTTCGCCCACAGCCTCGTGCGGATGTACACCATGTACGTCCAGAGCCGGGGCTGGGAGATGGAGCTGCTGAACCTCAACGAGACGGAACTCGGCGGAACCAAGGAAGCTGTTTTTGCGGTCAATGGCAGGGGCGCCTACAACCGCCTCAAGTACGAGAGCGGCGTCCACCGGGTGCAGCGTGTACCCGAGACGGAGACGCAGGGCCGCATCCACACTTCGACGGCCACCGTGGCCGTGATGCCGCAGGCCGAAGAGGTGGACTTTGCGCTGGACATGAAAGATCTGCGCATCGACACCTTCCGCTCTTCGGGTGCGGGCGGCCAGCACATCAACAAGACGTCCAGCGCTATCCGCGTCACCCACATCCCAACCGGAACCGTGGTCGAGTGCCAGAACGAGCGCAGCCAGTTCCAGAACAAGGACAAGGCTCTGGAGATCCTGCGCAGCCGCCTGCTGGCCCAGAAGCAGAAGGAGCAGCAGGACGCCATCAACGCTGACCGCGCCGGTCAGGTGGGAACAGGGGATCGCAGCGAGAAGATACGCACCTATAACTTCCCGCAGGACCGCTGCACCGACCACCGGATCGGCCTGACGGTACACAATCTCGACAAGATCATGGACGGCAATCTGGACGACATCATCGACGCCCTCGCCACCCGTGAGCAGGCCGAGAAACTGCAAAAGTTAAACACACAAATATGAGTGAAATGCGCACGAAAAACTGTAAAGAATAATTGCTTTACAGAAGAAAAGGACGATGATTCGTATGAGTATCGATACTGAAGTCCGCCCGGCTGACGCAGAGGGCATTGCCCGCGCAGCCGAGCTTCTGCGGCAGGGCGAGCTGGTAGCCCTGCCTACCGAGACAGTCTACGGCATCGCGGCCGATGCCCGCAACGGCGAGGCCGTGAGCAAGATCTTTGTGGCGAAGGGACGCCCGCAGGACAATCCCCTCATTGTCCACGTCACCGGCCCTGAGATGCTGCACGGCCTCGTCAGCGAAGTGCCGGAACGCGCCCAGCTGCTGATGGCGGCGTTCTGTCCCGGCCCGCTGACCATCATCATGCCTCGCGGCCCCGAGGTGGCAGCGGAGTGCTGTGCCGGTCTGGACACTGTGGGCATCCGGATGCCCAGCCACCCGGTGGCACGGGCTGTCATTGAAGCCAGCGGCTGTGCCTTTGCGGCCCCGTCGGCCAACCTCTCCGGCAAGCCCAGCCCCACTAACGCACAGGATGTCTTTACCGATATGGACGGCCGCCTGCCCCTCATTCTGGACGGCGGCGAGTGCGACTGGGGCGTGGAGTCTACCGTCGTGTCGGTGGTGGGTGAAAAGCCCACCCTCTTCCGTCCCGGCCACATCACGCTGGAAGACCTCGAGCGTGCGCTGGGCGAGGAAGTGGAAGTCTCCAAGGCCATCCTCGAGAAGCTGCCGGAGGGCGCGGTCGTCCGCAGCCCCGGCATGAAGTATAAGCACTACGCCCCCAAGGCAGATGTGACCCTTCTGGACGGCACCTTCGAGCAGTTCAAAGCCTATGTGGATGCCCACGCCGCCGAGAACCCCAGCTGCCTCTGCTTTACCGGCGAGGCCGAAAAGCTGGGTGTGCCTTGCGTGGAGTATGGCCGGGAGGGCGACGGAGCCGACCAGGCAAAACACATCTTCCGCTCCCTGCGTGCGCTGGATGAGCAGGGCGATGCTGTGGTCTACGCCCGCTGCCCCCAGAAAGACGGCCTGTCCATGGCTGTCTATAACCGCCTCATCCGCGCAGCTGCGTTCCGGGTGATAAAGCTATGATGACGCTGGGTATCACCGGACGCAGCGGCTGCGGCAAATCGACGGTCACGGCAGTGTTCGCGGCCCGGGGCATCCCGCTGGCCGACGCCGACCAGCTCTCCCGAGAGATCCTGCTTCCGAGTTCGCCGCTGCTGCCCCGGCTGGCTGAGCGCTTCGGGGCAGATATTATAAAGGAAGATGGCACCCTTGACCGCCGCCTGCTGGCTGACCGCGCCTTTGCAACGCCCGAGGGGAAAGCTGCGCTCGACGCGCTGACCCACCCGGAGATCGTCCGACGCATCCGCGCCGCCAAACAGGCCGCGCAGCAGGCGGGGGCGAAGCTCTTTGTGCTGGATGGTGCGGTCATCATCGGCACGGCGGCAGAGGCCGAGTGCAACAAGCTCTGCGTGGTCACGGCACCGTTTGAAGTCAGCGTGGAGCGCATTGCAGCCCGGGACGGCATCTCGCCTGAGATGGCCTCCCGCCGCCTCAACGCCCAGACGCCAGAGGCCGTGCTGACCGCCAGGGCAGACTACATTCTGCCCAACACCTCCACCCGTGAGGCGCTGGCGAAGGCAGCAAACGAGCTCTGTGACGCTCTCATCGGGGAGGGATGCCACGCTTGAAAACGCTGTTCCGACTGCTGCGCAGACTGGTGGTGCTGGTCTGCATCGCGGCAGTGCTCCTGACGGTTCTGCCGCCCCTTGCCCGGGAGGCCGACCGGCTGCTCTACCCCCGCAAATACAGCCAGCAGGTGGAGCAGTGGGCCGCAGAATACGAGCTCGACCCGCTGCTGGTCTATGCGTTCATCCGGACGGAGAGCGGCTTCGACCCCGCCGCCACTTCCAGCGTGGAGGCCCGGGGGCTGATGCAGATGACCGAGGAGACCTTTATCTGGCTTCGCAGCAAAATTGCGCCGGATGAGGGCCTGACCTTCGATGAACTCTACGACCCTGACGTCAGCATCCGCTTCGGCTGCTACTACATCCATCTCTGCATGGAGCGGTACGGCGGCGATGTGGCTACCGCTGCCGCCGCCTACCACAGCGGATGGGGGACAGTAGATAATCTGCTGCGGATGGAAGAGCATTCCTCCGACGGGCAGACCCTGAAAGGCTTCCCTTATAACCAGATGCACCATTACGTCGAAAAGATAACCGCCAGCTACGCCGTCTATACCCGGCTCTACGGCGGCTGAATCTCAACCAATGAAGAAGAACCGACAGGCCAAAAACCTGCGGGTCTTTGATAGATGAAGCTGTTTTCATGGCCAGAGTGTGCCGGATGAACGAGGATTTTTGCTTGCAGGCAAGGCGATTTTTCGCAGCGATCCTGACGGATCGCAAGAGAAGGCAACGCAGTCTGCGGGCAAAAAGGCCGTTCAGACGGTGTGCAATGGCCGTGAAAACAGCTTCCAACAAGTGTAAGAAAACAGAAAGGCAGGAGAGATCCTATGGCAGAAAAAACTCCGAAACAGCAGCTGGCTGAAAAGCTGCTGTTTAAGCCCGCTTACGTCGGCGACAAGTCCGCCGCCGTCAAGCAGGAGGCCCACGCATTCGCTGAGGGCTACAAGAAATTCCTCGACGCGGGCAAGACCGAGCGCGAGGTGGCTGCTGAGAGCGAGCAGATGCTCAAGGACGCAGGCTACCAGCAGTTCGACCCGAAGAAGACCTACGCCCCCGGCGACAAGGTCTATTTCAGCCAGCTGGGCAAGGCCATCGTGGCTTCCACCATCGGCACCCGCAGCTTCGAGGACGGCTTCCATCTGGTCATCGCTCACACCGACAGCCCCCGTCTGGACCTGCGCCCGACCCCGCTGTACGAGTCCGACCACTTCAGCTACTTCAAGACCCACTACTACGGCGGCATCCGCAAGTACCAGTGGGGTACCATGCCGCTGGCGATCCACGGCGTGTTCTCCCGCGCTGACGGCACCACCGTCTCTGTGAACGTGGGCGAGGATGAGAACGACCCCGTCTTCTGCATCACCGACCTGCTGCCCCATCTGGGCGCTGAGCAGGGCGAGCGCAAGCTGAGCGACGGCATCCGCGCCGAGGAGCTAAACATCCTCATCGGCTCCGACGCTGTGGACGACGAGGACGTGAAGGAAGCTGTCAAGCTGAACACCATGATCCTCCTCAACGAGAAGTACGGCATCACCGAGAAGGATTTTGCACGCGCTGAAATCGAGATCGTCCCCGCTTATAAGTCCCGCGACGTCGGCTTCGACCGCTCCATGATCGGCGGCTACGGCCACGATGACCGCGTCGATGCATATCCCGCTCTGATGGCCGAGATCGCCACCAAGGATCCTGCTTTCACTACCGTCTGCGTCCTGACCGATAAGGAAGAGATCGGCTCTGACGGCGTCACCGGTATGCAGAGCATGTACGTCTTCCACTTCATGCAGGAGCTCTGCCGTACCGCTGGTCAGGACGACATCATTGCATTCCGCAACAGTGTCTGCCTGTCCGCCGACGTCACCGCTGCTTACGACCCGAGCTGGGCCAGCGCTTTCGAGCCGATGAACGGCACCTACGCAGGCCGCGGCATCGCGCTGTTCAAGTACACCGGCAGCCGCGGCAAGAGCGCTGCAAACGACGCTTCTGCCGAGCTGGTGGGCTATGTCACCCGCATGATGGACGCCGACGACGTTGCATGGCAGATCGGTGAGCTGGGCCGCCTCGACCTGGGCGGCGGCGGCACCATCGCAAAGTATGTTGCCAACCGCGGCATCCCCGTCATCGACATCGGTGTGCCTGTGCTGTCCATGCACTCTCCCTTCGAGGTCATCCACAAGACCGACCTGTACATGGCTTATCGCGCCTTCGTCCTGTTCAATCAGGCCGCTGAGTAAGCTGTTTCTACGCGCCAAAGCCCCGGAAAGTCTGCCGTCTGGCAGGCCCTCCGGGGCTTTTTGCTATGTTGTGGGCAGGGGGACGGCCTGCTCTACGGTAAGGAAGGTGAAGCCGTTGTCCTTGTACCACTGGATGATGTCGGGCAGGGCTTCGGCGGTGGTGCGGGTGGTGGCCGAGTCGTGCATCAGCACGATGCACTGGGTCTGCTCGCCGGTCTCCCGCACGATGTTGCGGAAGATGGTGCCTGCACTGGGCTTGCCGCCCACAGCGTCCTCAGCGCAGACGTTCCAGTCTACATAGGCGTAGCCTTTTGCAGTGACTTCTTCTTTGAGCTGCTGCATCAGCCCGCGCCCGCCGTAGCGGCGGCTCACGGTGTTGGTACTGCCGCCCGGGAAGCGCAGATACCGCAGGCCGTCGGCCCGGACGTAAGGGGAGAGGCGTTCCTTTAACAGGTCGATGTCCTTCCAGTAAGCGTCCGCGCTCTGGTAGATGTCGCTGTACTCGTGGGAGGCGGAGTGGAGCGCGATCTGATGCCCGGCGGCAGCAGCCTCAGAGATAAGGGGAAGATATTTGTCGTTGTTGCCGGTGGCGACTACAAAGAAGGTCGCCTTTACCCCGGCATGGTTCAGTGCAGACAGAACGTCCGGCGTCGTTTTGCTGGGGCCGTCGTCGAAGGTCAGACAGACCCACTTCTCGGGCATCGGCACCGGCTCCGGGGACGTTTCTACGGAGGACGCCGAGGCAGGGGAGACGAAGCTTTCGTCCGGCACCGGGGTCAGGTCGCTCTCCCGGCAGCCTACGGGTGGCTCTGCACCGCAGAATATCCCCAGTCCGAACCCCGCCGCCGCCCCGACAGAAAGCAGCAAAAGGTTCCACAACAATCTTTGATGTTTGCTGGATCTGAAAAAAGTCATTTCCGAAAACCTCCTTCTTAAGTCATTTCTGCACGGAAACTCCATTTACAAGATATGAATGGCAAAAAAATCTATGAAAACGCTTGACATCGCCGGGGGAGTATGGTATTATACTTGAGCAGTCAGCGATACGGCTTGGACCTCAGAGCTGTTAGAAAACACGGATTGCATCAAAACTTCATATGCGAGGGTGGCGGAACTGGCAGACGCGCACGTTTGAGGTGCGTGTGGTTTATCCTTGGGGGTTCGAGTCCCCTCCCTCGCACCAGAAGGCAAGTCGGTTTTTGACTTGCCTTTTTTCTATGAGCAGAAGTGGTGGAATGGCAGACACGCTGGTTTTAGGCACCAGTTCCCAGTGAGTGAGGGTTCAAGTCCCTTCTTCTGCACCAGCTAAAGACCCGCAGCAGCCCTGAAAGTTCAGGCGCGGCCTGCGGGTCTTTTTGTCTTTTTGAGCGGCAAAAGCAGAGCAAATCTGCGTGAATCGCCTTTGAAACGACACGAATCGCTCCGGGGATGTGTTGACAGGCTTTTTTGCGAGATGGTATAATGGTTATTAAGGATAGTGTCGGTTTATACGGGAGCTGACACGCGGCACTTGTGCACTTTTGCGGAACTTTGTGCACAGCGCTTTGGCATAAAGCCTTTGGAAGAACGTATTGTGAAGAGGTCTGGCTGCGAGGCAGCCGGGGGGGGGAAAACTATGAAGCAGAAACAAAAAAATATGCTGCTCATAGCAGGGATGCTGCTGGTGATGCTGGTAAGCATCTTTGTTTACAGCTTCTATACGCAGAAGCAGATCTATCAGGAAAGCACGGCAAACCTGCTTTCCACCTATGGGCAGTCTGCCAAGACCTTTACCATGTTTGCGCAGCGCAACTGGAACATCCTGACCGACTGGGACGGCTACTTGGGCGCCCTTGCGGAGCGGGGAGAACAGGAGGGGCAGTGGCAGGAGTATATCGCCCAAAAGGCTACCTGGCTGTACACGGATTTTTACCTGTTCAACGAGCAGTGCGAGTTCTGGACCACCGCCGGGCGGCAGGGCACAGCAGAGCACATGAGGGCGGCTTTTGAGGAACTGTATACCGCAAACGAGCCGGTGATCTCCAGCTATATCTCCAGTCAGGGCATCCGCAAGATCATGTTTGCCATGCCTATGGAACAGCCGCTGCAGCTGGATGGTACCACCTATACGGCGCTGGCGGTCAGCTACGACAACGCCGTGCTGGAAAAGCTGCTGGGCAGCATGGTCTATGAGGGGCAGAGCGATTGCTATATCGTGCGCTCAAACGGCGATATCGTGCTTTCCACCGAGGTCAAGACCGAGATCACCGAGCAGATGACCAACCTGTTTGATTACTTGCAGCAGAACGCCCGTGTGGATCAGCCCTACTATGACACCATGGTGCAGACCCTGCCGCAGGGCGGCGAGGGCTGCGTGCTGTCCACCATGAACGGGCAGAAATATTACCTGATCTATCAGCCGCTGGGCATTCTGGATTGGAGCATCATCGGCATCGTACCCACCGGGGTGGTGGATGCCGGGATGCGCAGGGTGCAAAACGCTACTATTTTAGTCATCGCACTGCTGGGGCTTCTGATCATGGCAGGCGTGATAAAGATCCAGCGTGACGCGGAACGCAACCGCCGCCGGGAGCTGGAGCGCCGCCGGGAAAAGAGCGATATGATGTTCGAGGGCATGGCGCGCGTTGTGGAGCGTTTTGTAGTGTGCGATCTGGATCACGACCGTTACCAGTACCACGAGCGGCGCGGAGAACCGCTGTACCAACCGGAGGGCTCTTACCAGCAGATACTGGAGCAAATATCGCGCAAGTATGTAGTTCTGACCGACAGCGAAAACGCCAAGATCCCCCAGATGCTGGCCCCGGAGAACCTGCGCAGGCTCATCAAAACGGACAACGACTCCCTCAAGCTGGAATATGCTGCCCGCGATAAAAGCGCATTTTTCATGATGACGGTCGTTCCCATGGCGTGGAAGGGTGACCGCCTGACCCGTGTGATGATGATCGTGCAGGATATGGGCAAGCAGCACCTGCTGCAAAGCCTTGCCAACACCGATGGCCTGACCGGCCTGCTGAACAAGCGCTATTTTGACCGGGTGCTGACGGTGCTGGAGCAGCACAGTCAGCCCTTTGCACTGTTCTATATGGACTTGGACCGCTTCAAGCCTGTCAACGATACCTACGGCCATGATGTGGGCGATAAGCTGCTGAAGGGCGTTTCCCAGCGGCTGCAGGGCTGCATCCGCAGCCGGGACTACGCTTTCCGTCTGGGCGGTGACGAGTTCGCTCTGTTGCTGCTTGGCCCGATGGAGCCGGAGGCATGCGCCAGCAAGATGAACCTGATCTGTGAGATGGTCGCTGTGCCCTACGAGATCGACGGCAATACCGTGAGCGTGGGTGCCAGCTGCGGCTACGCCCTGTACCCTGCCGAAAGCGTGGATGTGCAGCAGGTGCGTCATATTGCCGACCAGCGGATGTACGAGAATAAGCAGGCAAACCACGCCAGACAGGACGGTGCGGAAAATTAAAAAATAGCTGAAAGTACAAAACACCGGTGTGTCTGCGGATGCGCCGGTGTTTTTTGCGTAAAAGAGGCCGCAGCACGGTATGTTGTGCTGCGGCCTTGCCGTTATATTATGCTGTTACAGATGCAGCATATCCCGCTTGGCGGCGACGCGGTAGCGCAGCGCAGCGGCGATAAAGCCCTTGAACAGGGGATGTGCACGGTTGGGGCGGCTCTTGAACTCCGGGTGGAACTGTGCACCCAGATGGAAGTCGCGGCCGGGCAGTTCTACGGTCTCCACCAGATGGCCGTCCGGGCTAGTGCCGGAAATGACCAGCCCGGCGTCCTGCATTTCCTGCCGGAAGTCGTTGTTGAACTCGTACCGGTGGCGGTGACGCTCCCAGATCTCGCTCTCGCCGTAGCACTCGGCCATCTTGGTGCCGGGCGCCACCGTGCAGGGGTACTTGCCCAGACGCATGGTGCCGCCCTTGGGGATGTTGCCCTGCTGGTCCGGCATTAGGGAGATGACGTTGTGGGCACCGTCCGGGGTGAACTCGCTGGAATTGGCGTCCTTGTAGCCCAGCACATTGCGGGCAAATTCAATGACCATGATCTGCATACCAAGGCAGATGCCAAAGCAGGGAACATGGTTCTCGCGGGCATACTGGGCGGCTTGAATCATGCCCTCGATGCCGCGGTCGCCAAAGCCGCCGGGCACGATGATGCCGTCCACATCCGCAAAGGCTTCCTTGCAGGCGGCCTGATCGGTCAGATCCTCGCTTTCTACCCAGCGGATCTCCACCTGACTGTCATTCTCAAACCCGGCATGGTACAGGCTTTCCATAACCGAGAGGCAAGCGTCGTGCAGCTTGACGTACTTGCCCACCAGTGCAATGGTGCAGGTCTTGCTGCGGGTGGCAATGCGGGAGACCACCTGCTTCCACTCGGTCAGGTCGGCGGGGGGAACATCCAAGTGCAGCTGCTGCACCACAACATCGTCCAGACCGTTGGTGTGCAGCATCAGCGGGCACTGGTACAGGCTGGGCATGGTCAGGTTCTCGATGACACACTCCGGCTTGACATTGCAGAAGGTGCTGATCTTGCGACGGATGTCGCTGCCCACGCTGCCGTCTGCGCGCAGAATGATAATATCGGGGCTTACGCCCATGCCCTGCAGCTCCTTGACCGAGTGCTGCGCGGGCTTGGATTTGTATTCGTCCGAGCCGGAGATGTAGGGCACCAGCACCACATGGATGAAGCAGCAGTTCTCCCGTCCCTGCTCCAGACCAACCTGACGGATGGCCTCCAGGAAGGGCTGGCTCTCGATATCGCCGGTAGTGCCGCCGATCTCGGTAATGACCACATCGGCCTCGGTGGAGGAGGCCAGATTGTAGATGTAGCTCTTGATCTCGTTGGTGATGTGAGGGATGATCTGTACCGTCTGTCCCAGATAAGCGCCCTGACGCTCTTTGTTCAGCACGTTCCAGTACACCTTGCCGGTGGTCAGGTTGGAGTACTTGTTCAGATTTTCGTCGATGAAGCGCTCGTAGTGTCCCAGATCCAGATCGGTCTCGGTGCCGTCATCGGTCACGAACACTTCACCGTGCTGCAGCGGGCTCATGGTGCCCGGGTCCACGTTCACATAGGGGTCCAGCTTCTGGCTGGCCACCTTCAGGCCGCGGCACTTCAAAAGCCGGCCCAGAGATGCAGCGGTAATGCCCTTGCCCAGACCGGAGACCACGCCGCCGGTCACAAAAATAAATTTTGCCATAAAAATATACCTTTCTCTGTCGTAAAATAAAATATTTCCCATAAAAGGCCCGCTCCCGGCGCACCTCTTTTCCTGCGGGTGCGGGGCGAAGCCCTATGTCTCATTCGCTTCTGCCAGCGTACTCCTCCAGCACCTCCTGCGCCACCTCGGCGCGGTCGCGGCGGGTGTCCATGGCCTGTTTTTCAAGGTAGCGGTGCGCCTCGGCCTCGGTCATGTGGGCGTGCTCTACCAGACAGCACTTTGCCCGGCTAACCAGCCGCAGCTGCCCGATCTTGTCCTGCAGGCGGGCGTTCTCCTGCCGCAAACGCTGCAGGCGGTGGTTGCCGGCAGCTGCCATGTGCATGGCCTGCAAAAACAACGGGGTGGTGAAGGGCTTGCTCAGCAGCAGCACCCCCTGCTCGTTCAGGGGGGCAAGCAATTGCTCAGCCTGTGCGGCCTTTACCAGAAAGACCACACCGGCATCAGTCTGCTCCACAGCGGTGATGCACAATTCGTGCCCGAACTCATCGGGCAGGGGAGCGTTGACCACGATCAACTCAAAATCAGATTCCGACATTCTGCGTCGCGCCTCAGCTCCGCTGGGAATGATCACCGGGCGGCTGTAACCCATCTCGGACAGCCGCGCGGCAATATATTCGTTGGAGTTGGCACCGGCGCTTACGATCAGTGCGCGTCCCATTTTCCGCACTCCTTTCTCCTGCGCAGGCAGGGATCAGATGGCGTTAAAATAGTAGACGCGCTCGTGCTCGGCCCGGTCAGGCGCACTCCGCAGTGCGGCGCAGCGCTTGAGTTCCTCCGAGAAATAGCGTTTAGAAAGCCCCTCCGGCAGCACCTTGCGCAAGAACTCGCTCTCCTCGGCTACCTGCACCGCCTCCTCAAGGGTGGCGGGCAGGGTCTCAAGACCCAGTCCCTTGGCCTCGGCGGCATCGAACAGGTTGCGGTTCACCGGCGGCTGCAACACCATGCGCTGCTCAATGCCGTCCAGTCCGGCGGCAAGGATCAGGCCAATGGCCAGATACGGGTTGCAGGCGGGGTCCGGGCTGCGCAGCTCCATGCGGCAGCTGTCACCCTTGACCATGGGGATGCGCACCAGCTGGCTGCGGTTCTGGCGGCTCCAGCTGACATAGCGGGGCGCTTCGTCACAGCCAAAGCGCTGGTAGCTGTTGGGCAGGGGATTGGTGAACACGGTCAGTTCTCGGCTGTGTGCCAGCACACCGGCCATAAAGCTGCCGGCAATGCTGTCCGGGGCAATATCGCCCTCAAACAGGTTTTTGCCGTCCATGTAAAGCGAGAGGTTGATGTGCAGCCCGCTGCCGGCCTGCTGGGGCAGGGGCTTGGGCAGAAAGCTGGCGTGCAGGCCGTTGCGCATGGCAATGGCACGGACGATCTGTTTAAAGGTCATCACGTTGTCGGCGGTTTTCAGCGGCCCGGCGTAGCGGCAGTCGATCTCGTTCTGGCCGTTGCCGCTCTCGTGGTGGCTGTGCTGGGGTGCCATACCCATCTGCTCCATGGTCAGGCAGATATCCCGGCGCAGGTTTTCACCCGCATCCAGCGGCGCAACGTCAAAATATCCGCCGAAATCAATGGGAATGCAGGTAGGGTGGCCACGGTCGTCCTTTTCAAACAGATAGAACTCGCACTCGGTACCCACGTTGCAGGTAAGTCCCAGCTTTTTAAATTTGCGGTTCATATCCCGCAAAAAGCCCCGGCAGTTGCCGCTGAAGGCTGCGCCGTCCGGCTTTTCCACATCGCAGAAGAACTGCATCACTCGGCCTTCGGTGGGACGCCACGGCAGGATGGTCACGGTGGAAAGATCCGGCCGCAGCACAAGGTCGCTTTCCTCAACGTGCATAAAGCCCGCAATGGAACTGCCGTCAAAGCACACGCCCTCTTCCAGCGCCTTGGACAGATTGCTGGCCAGCACGGCAATGTTCTTCTGGGTGCCAAAGATATCGCAGAAGGCAAAGCGCACAAATTTGACGTTGTTGTCCTCCACGAAATCCAGAATATCCTGTTGGGTGGAATAGTTCATAAATAACCCCCTTACAAAAACTGCATTTCAAATAAAACGCCCAAAGGCCTGCCCTCAAAAAGGGAGCAGGTCTTTGGGCTGGTGTAAGAAATAGGAAAAGGAGAATGGCTAATTGATCCGGCAGCCGGCGGATGCTTATTTTTTTACGCTGTCAGGAGATTATCAGACGTAGTAAAGCATCTTGCTGTAGCTGGGCAGAGGCCAGTAATCCTCGCCGCAGATAGTCTCGGCATCGTCGGCAGCGGCGCGCAGGGCGTCCATCACCGGGAGAACGTTATCGTGGAAGGCAACGGCCTTCTCACTCTCGGTGGGCAGTGCCTTGGCGGCATTCACGGCATCCTGCAGGGTGTCGATGGCATCGCTCATGGCATCGGCGTCAGAAGAAAGCTTTTCCAAAGTCTTGGTCTCGCTGCGCACGCTGATGTGCTCGCTGACAGCCAGCTTGGAGGCTGCGGTATTGGCAACCTCGCTCATGTAGGCGTTGATGGCGGGCAGCAGCTGCTTGCGGGCCATCTCCAGCATGGTCAGGGCCTCGATGTTG
>OGHB01000740.1_pt1 | contig 16514 bp, 14 predicted proteins | sample 1571451 | NCBI WGS metagenome assembly OGHB01 (sample SAMEA2582071, study PRJEB24529) | metagenome | biome: Human gut stool | place: China | collected 2011
GCTACGACAATTCCGACGTCCCGATGGGCACGGTTCTGTCGCCGCTGCAGGAATCGATCATCAACATGTACAACGACGCGGGCGGTTGGTATCTCATCCCCTCGATGAAGTTCATGTCGATGGCGCAGTGCTGTCTCTTGGGCTTCACCGTCGCGCTCCTCATCTACATCGTCCTCTTTTCGGGGATGATCGTGAAGCGCCGCGCTGACGCGCAGAAGTAACCTAAAACCGGGTTCTCCTTTATGGCAACAAACCGCTCGCCCTCACCGGCGGGCGGTTTTGTCATATCCGCCTTGCTTTCCGAGATCTGGAGACCACACGGAGAGTGCGAATCAAATTTCGTGTGCGCGGGGCAGATACCATCCCATGGGACGGCAGCACTAGTACAACGTTCGTTAAATAACGCTACTAATTAGTTCATGGACCTCGTCCATCTTCCAACGCCAACGGAAGGGAACGGGGTCCTCATTACATTCTGCCACCCATCGCTCAATGTGAGCGCGGAGTTCCTCTTTTGAGTTAACTCGTAGCCCACGTAGACTTACCCGAGCCATCTTGCTGAAGAACGCTTCAATCAGGTTCAACCAAGAGGCGTGCTTCGGGGTGAACACGAACTGGAATCGTCCTTTGCGGGTGTCCAAGAACGCCCGCGTCTCGCGTGACGTGTGGATGGTGTGATTGTCGAGCACCATGTAAATCACGGCGTCTGCAGGGTACGCAGCGTCGATCAACTTCAGAAAGTCAATGAAGTCCGAGCTTTTATGCCGCTCGCGAATCAGACTGTGTACCTTGCCGGAAATCAAATCGATGCCCGCCAGAAGCGACAGGGTTCCGTGCCGCTTGTATTCGTAATCGCGACGTATGAAGCCCTTGCCGCTCTTGGGTACTCTATCCGGATGAATGTTCCCGATCGCCTGGATGCCGGGCTTCTCGTCGTACGAAACAAATACCGAACAGTTCGGCTGTGACGAGGTTTCCAGGGTGTCCTTGAACGCGATTTGCATTTCCACACGCTTGTAGAGGAGAAGGACCTCCCCGCATTTGGCCGAAAAGTCCGGATCCTTTTTCTCGAGGTAATAACGGATGCGGTGAGGCTTGATGGCGTCATCGTCCAAAAGCGCCCAAATGGTTGACTTGGAAGCCTTCGTTAACTCGTCGCCGAACGGCATGTCGGCGGCATGCTGTCGAACGTATTCCGCAAGCGTGTCCATGGACCACAACGCCTGCGTCGGGCCGTCCGGCAATTCCTTGGGAGGAGTGCATGCCAGTTCTTTCACCCAAGTTCGTGCCTCAGCGCCAATGACAATCGGTCTACCGCTACGCTTCAGGTCATCAAGCGCCATCATGGGCCCGATCTGTAAAGCTTTGCGGATCATTCTTGCTACAGCACTATGGGATAAGCCGACCGAATCGGCGATCTCTCTTTGAGGCCGGCCTTCGGCGGCGGCGAGGAAAACCTTGGCTCGCTGCACCCTGCGCAGCTCCTCGCTACGCGAATTGGCTATCTGAGTCAGGCTGGCAAATTGTTCCTGTGTAAGTTCGAGGCGGTTACTGACGGGGCGGCCGCGTGGCATGATAGGGGTATCCGTAAAAAGGTAGGTACCCCTATTGTACCGCATTTCCTATTTAATAGCGTTATTTAGCGAACGCTATACTAGGTAAAAAACTTGTATCCTTTTCGGCGTTTTCCCACTAGAATGACTCGCCCTTCAAGGCTCTCCCCATCCCCACTCAGCCCGATGCTTCGTCATGGTTGAAACGCTTCACCTCCAATATTTTCTCGGAGCGCTCGTCTCCCTCATCGTCATCACGAATCCCCTCTCGAAGCTCCCGCTCTTTGTGAGTCTTACGCAGGGGATGTCCGAGGAACGGCGCCGACAGCAGGCCCTCTGGGCGGGCATTTACTCCGCCGCCATCATGCTCGTGAGCCTGCTCGGCGGGAACATGCTCCTCGCCTTCTTCGGGATCTCCTACGGCGCCATGCGTATCGCGGGCGGGCTCGTCGTCGCGATGATCGGCTATCAGATGCTCTTCGGCGGCAACACCCCCAACAACGCCCCGATCGTGCGGCGCGACAAGGACGACTACGCCTTCTTTCCGATCGCCATGCCCGGCATCGCGGGTCCGGGGACCATCGCCGTCGTGATCGGCTTTTCCACGGAAATCGCCGAACTCAAGGACTACGTGGACCTCGCCGTCGCCTTGGGCTGGACGGCCGCGGCCATCATCGTCACGGCGTCGGCCTCTTGGGCCGTCATGCGCTACTCCGACCTCCTCACGCGCCGACTCGGCCCCTCGGGCACGCTTGTGCTCGGCAAGCTCATGGGCTTCATCCTCATCTGCATCGGCGTGCAGTTCGTGGGTTCGGGCATCCGAACCTTCATGGCGGGCGCCTGAGACGCCCATGAAAAAGGGAGCCCGAAGGCTCCCCTGAGGCATGGGGCGCAACGCGCCGAACGGCCTCCTTATTCCGTCGTCACGCTCTTGGCGAGGTTGCGGGGCTTGTCGACGTCGGTTCCGCGCTGCAGCGCCGTGTGATAGGCGAGAAGCTGCAGCGGCACGACGTGGAGCACCGGCGAGAGTCGGCCGTAGTTTTCGGGCAGACGAATGACGTGCACGCCCTCCTTGGCCTCGATCTGCGAATCGCCGTCGGCAAAGACGTAAAGTTCCCCGCCGCGCGCACGCACTTCCTGCATGTTGCTCTTGAGCTTTTCAAGCAGTTCGTCGTTGGGCGCCACCGTCACGACGGGCATTTCCTTGTCGACGAGCGCGAGCGGCCCGTGCTTGAGTTCGCCCGCGGGATAGGCTTCCGCGTGGATGTAGCTGATTTCCTTGAGTTTGAGCGCGCCTTCGAGGGCGATCGGATAGTGCATGCCGCGCCCGAGGAAGAGAGCGTGGGGCTTGGAGGCGAAATGTTCCGCCCAGGCCATCACCTGCGGTTCGAGAGCGAGCACCGCGCCGAGCGCCGTCGGGATGTGGCGCAGACGCTTCAATTCCTCATCCTCCGTCTTGGCGTCGAGGCGACCGTTCACCTTGGCGAGCGTAAGGGCGAGCAGATAGAGCGCCGTCAACTGCGTCGTGAAGGCCTTGGTCGAGGCGACGCCCACTTCCACGCCCGCGCGCGTCACGTAGGCGAGTTCGCACTCGGTGACCATCATGGAGGTGGCCACGTTGCAGATGGTGAGGGTCTTCTTCATGCCGAGTTCGTCGCGGGCGTGCCGCAGAGCGGCGAGCGTGTCCGCGGTCTCGCCCGACTGCGAAATCGTGACGACGAGCGTGTCGGGATCGGGCACCGAGGCACGATAACGGTATTCGCTCGCGATTTCGACGTCGCAGGGAAGCTGCGCGAGCTCTTCGATCCAGTACTTGGCCGTGAGCGCCGCATAGTAGGACGTGCCGCAGGCAAGAAACAGGAGTCGGCGGACTTCGGGGAAGATCGCCTCGGCCTTTTCGCCGAAAAGACGCGGCGTCACGCCCATCACGCCTTCGAGCGTGTCGGCGATGGCGCGCGGCTGCTCGAAGATTTCCTTCTGCATGTAATGACGATAGGGCCCGAGCTCCACGGCGCCGGAATAGGCGTGCACGACCTTGACCGGACGGTCGGCGGGCGCGTAGCCGCCCTCTTCCGTACGGCGGAAGACCTTCCAGTCGTCGATCGTGATTTCGCCCACGTCGCCCTCCTCGAGGTAGACGAAGCGGTCCGTGATGCCAGCGACGGCCATGGCATCCGAGGCGGCGAAGTTTTCCCCTTCTCCGAGCCCGAGCACCAGGGGCGAACCCTGACGGGCCACGACGACGTGACCGGGTTCCTTGGCGTCGATCACGGCGATGGCGTAGCTGCCGCGCAGCTGCGGCAGGGCGGCCATCACGCCGTCGAGAAGCGAGGAAGCCGACTTCACCTTCTCGTGAATGTAGTGCGTCAGGACCTCGGTATCGGTCTGACTCTGAAATTCGTAGCCCTTTTCGAGGAGTTCCGCGCGCAGTTCTTCGTAATTCTCGATGATGCCGTTGTGAACGAGCGCGATGCGGTTTCCGGAAAAATGCGGATGCGCGTTGCAGACGGCGGGCGCGCCGTGCGTCGCCCAACGCGTGTGCGCGATCCCCGTGGTGCCCGTGAGCGCTTCCTTGCGGATCTGTTCGCTGAGTTCCTTCACGCGGGCCACGCTGCGGGCGCGCCGCAGACCGCCTTCGTGGAGAACGGCCACGCCGCAGGAGTCGTAGCCGCGGTATTCCAAACGGCGAAGCCCTTCCACGAGCGTGGGAACGATGTCGCGGCGACTCGCCGCAGCCACAATGCCGCACATAATTTCTTCTCCTTAGTGTTTTTTCGTCGGGCGCACCCAGTGCTCCACCGTCATCTGTTTCGCTCGGGAAAGCGTGAGCTTTCCTTCGGGCGCGTTGCGGGTGAGCGTCGTCCCGGCCCCGAGCGTCGCCCCGGCACCCACCGTGACGGGGGCCACAAGCTGCGTGTCCGAACCGATGAAGGCGTCGTCGCCGATCACGGTTTTGAATTTGTTGACCCCGTCGTAATTGCAGGTGATCGTTCCCGCGCCGATGTTCACGCGCGCGCCCACTTCGGCGTCTCCCACGTAGGAGAGGTGATTGATCTTGCTCTGCGAGCCGACGGAAGACTTCTTGATTTCCACGAAGTTGCCGATGTGATTTTCCCCGGCCAACTTCGCGCCCGGGCGAAGCCGGCTGTAGGGACCGATGCGGGAGTCTTCGCCCACTTCGGCGCCGTCGCTGTGCGTGAAGGGAAGAATCTCCGTCCCGCGGCGCACAACCGTGTCCTTGAGGACGCAATAGGCGCCCACGCGAACCTTGTCTTCGAGCACGACGTCACCCTCGAACACACAACCGACGTCGATTTCCACGTCGCGGCCGCAGGTGAGGCGTCCGCGGATGTCGATGCGTTCGGGATCGAGGAGCGTCACCCCGTCTTCGAGGAGCTGATGCGCCTGCGCACGCTGCCACATGCGTTCGAGTCGGGCGAGCTGAACCTTGGAGTTCACGCCCTCCACTTCATAGACGTGGCGAGGATGAACGGTGGAGATCGTGGCGTTTTCCGCCGCGGCGAGCCCGATCACGTCCGTCAGATAGTATTCGCCCTGGGCGTTCTCGTTGGAGAGGTTCGAGAGCCAGCGCTCGAGACGGTCGGTCGGAAGCACCATGATGCCCGTGTTCACCTCGCGGATAGCCTTTTCCTGAACCGTGGCATCCTTTTCCTCCACGATGGCCGTGACGCGCCCGAATTCGTCGCGCACGATGCGGCCGTATCCCGTCGGATCGGGAAGCTCCACCGTCAGCAGAACCAGGTCCTGTCCGGAAGCCTCTTCCTGCATCGCGGCGATCGTTTCACGCGAAAGAAGCGGCACGTCGCCGAGGCACACCAGCGTCTTCGGGTCGGAGGGATCCAGGCTGTCGAAAGCCACCTTGAGGGCGTGTCCGGTGCCGAGCTGCGGCTCCTGCAGTGCGAAGGTCACGTCGTCGCGCCCGCCGAAGCGGGCCCTCACGTCTTCGGCCCGATGTCCCACGACCACGACGCGGGGAGACGAGGAAAAACCGGACGTCGCTTCCAGCACGTGCTCGAGCATGGGACGGCCCGCGAGCGGCTGCAGCACCTTCGGCAATACGGAATGCATGCGCTTTCCCATGCCGGCGGCGAGAATCACGATGTTCATGAATAGCTCCGAAAACACCCTCGCGACCGCGCCGATCGGCGGCCGGGGGATCCGTTCTTGTGTCGGAAGGGCATTTTATCAGAGGGCGTCCCCGCACCCTTCTGGGCTTTCCGTGGGGTCATCCCTTGTTACAAAGGGTCCCTGAAAACGGAAAGACCCGGCGCCGAACGGGTCGGCTCCGGGTCCTTTGAAGGGAAAAAGCGTCAGGCTCAGGCCTTGCCGGACACGCCGGCGAGCAGCCAACCGCCTTCCTTGTTCACGGGCTTCGTGAGGATCCAATCGTCGTCGACGACTTCCTCTTCGCCGCTCACGGAGAGCTTGCCGGTGAAGTGCACGACGGCCACGTACTCATCGCCCTGCTGGGCGATGCCCACGAGCTGATTGTCGAGCTGCAGGACGGTTGTTTCGTAGTTCTGCGCACCGCGCTCGCGCAGGGCGTGCGTGATCTCGATGAAGAGATCCTGCGTCGTGAAGTCGGAGAGTTCGATCACGTTGCCCGTGTCCCAAGCCTTCTGGAACTTCACGAAGTTTTCCTTCGCCACGCGCAGGAAGGCTTCGCGGTCGAAGTCGTCGGGCGTGATGTCGGCCGTGCCGGCATCCGCGGCGACCGCCTCTTCCGGCGCAGCGCCGAAGCGGCCCGAGCGGAATTCATCCATCACGCTGCCGCGGCGAACGGGCTCTTCGCGCATCGGTTCGACGGGCGAGGAACGAAGGGGTTCGGCGGGGCGTTCGGGCTCGGCGGGACGCACGGGTTCGCGCGGCATTTCCACCGGCGCGCCGCGCACCGTCGCGGTCTTGCGGCCGAGGAAGGCGCCGAGCAGGAAACGGATGGCGAAGAAGGCCACCACGGCGAGAATCGCCCCCATCACGAGGCTCGCCATTTCGGCGCCGCCGAGTCCGAGCATGGAGAGCAGGGCGGAGATCCCGAGGGCGGCGGCAAGGCCGGTGAGGACGCTTCGCATCATGGAGGGACGCTGCTGCGGGCGCGTCTGCTGTTGCTGCTGTTGCGGACGGGCCTGATTCGCACGCTGCTGCACCCCCGGCGCCGAGGGAGCGGCCTTTTGCGAGAAGGTTGGCGCGGAACGCCCGAAACTGCCGCCACCGCCGAAACGGCGGGCGGCATCGGCATCCACGGAGGCGGTCATCAGACCGAGACAAAGAACAAAAGCGGCCAGAAAGTTTTTCACGGTTCGGTTCACGTATCAGTAACGGTGAAGAAAGGGTCCGCCGAAGCGGACCGGGAATGCTGATGGTAAACGATCTCGTCGGCCCCGCCCGATCAGGAGGCCGAAGATTTCGTACCAATATGCAAAGCGCAGATGCCGAAGGTGAAGTTCTCGTAGGTCACCTCGGCAAACCCAGCCGCGCGCATCATGCCCGCGAAGGTTTCCTGATCGGGGTGCATGCGGATGGATTCGGCGAGATAGCGGTAGGAATCGGCGTCCCCCGCAATCATCTGGCCCAGGTGCGGCATGACGCTGAAGGAGTAAAAGTCGTAGAAGGGGCGAATGATCTTCCAGCAACGGGAGAATTCGAGCACGAGAAGGCGTCCGCCCGGCTTGAGGACGCGGTGCATTTCCGCGAGCGCCCGATCCTTGTGCGTCATATTGCGCACGCCGAACGAAACCGTCACCACGTCGAAGGTGTTGTCGGCGAAGGGAAGCGCTTCGGCGTCGGCCTCCACGACGGGCGAAGGCAGGCCCGCTTCTCGCAGGCGCTTGGCGCCGATGGCGAGCATTTCATGGTTGATGTCGCTCGCCGTCACGTTCCCCGCGCCCGCGCTCTTGGCGAACTTCAGGGCGAGGTCCCCCGTGCCGCTCGCGATGTCGAGCACCTTCATGCCCGGCTGCACCGCGGCGCGGCGCACGCAGACGAACTTCCACCAACGGTGAAAGCCCCAGCTGAGTACGTCGTTCATGACGTCGTATTTGGCGGCGACGCTGTCGAACACCTCGCGGACCTGATCGGCCTTCTTGTCTTCTTCGACGAGTTGGTAGCCGAAGTCAATCTTGTGGGAGGCGTTTTCCTCTTGGGGCTTTTCCGAAATCTTTTCGTTGGACATCTTCACTGGCTCTCAGGCGTGCGAACAGGTGTGACGGGGTTTGGGCTGGAAAGGCGCGTTGGCGGGGTCGTTCGGGTCGCGCGAAGCGCCCTTTTCCTTCAGAGCCCGGAGGTACTCCTCCCAAAGCCGGTCGTGTTCCGTCGCGAGGCGGCGCAGGTAATCCCAGCTGTAGAGACCGCTGTCGTGACCGTCGGAAAAAACGAGCTTCAGGGCGTAGAGTCCCACCGGTTCAACTCCTTCGATGCGGACGTCGGCCTTGCCGACCTGCAGCACGGCCTCGTCGGGGGTATGTCCCTGGACATCGGCCGAAGGGGAATGGACACGAAGAAATTCAGCGCTCAGTACGACCGGCGCTTCGCCTGGATAGGTCAACTCCACCCGGGTCCCGTTCTGGGAGACCGTTACGGATTCGGGAACCAGCATGCTTTCACCCCGCTAAAAAAACAAAAACCCGACACCGCACTCGGCGCCGGGACAGCTTCTTCGAATCAGAACTCGAGACGGATCGAAATGGTCCCCACGACAGGAATCGAACCTGTAACGCGGCCTTCGGAGGGCCGCATGATATCCATTTCACCACGTGGAGAGGAGGTGAATTATAGCGAAAAGTCCTCTTTCGACGCAAAATTTTCCGACCTTTGTTCCCACGACAAGAATCAACCACCTAACGTGAAACCCGTCACGCGGCCCTCGGATCCTTTCCGCCGATCAGACCTCCGCGGGATCCACTTCCAAGGTCCACTGCACCCCCGCGGGCGCGCGGAAAGTCGACTGCCAGGCGCGAAGGAAGCGGTTGAGGGCCGGTCGGTCGTCGCACTCGACGAGAAGCTGCGCGCGCTCCAATTCCTTAAGACGCACGATGTTCATGGGAACCGGATCGTAGATGCGCACTGCGTCCCCCTCGAGAGCGTGGCCCGCTTCGGCCACATCTTCGAGGAATCGAAGCGACTGCGCGAGCGTGGGCGCCTGCGCCGTAAGGAGCGCCTGGTGCGTGAAGGGCACGAGAAAGTTCTCCCGACGCACGTCGAGGAGCGCATCGGCAAACAATCGGTAGTCCTGCTTTGCGAGCGCCTCGAAGAAGGGATCCGTCGCAAAGCGCGTCTGAATCACCACGCGGCCGGCTTCGCCGTGGCGCCCGGCGCGGCCGGCCACCTGCATGAGCGTCGCAAAGAGCATTTCCCTAGCGCGCGTCGCGGGACTCAGAAGCTGAGCGTCGGCGTTGAGGATCACGACGAGTCCCACGTTGCGAAAGTCGTGTCCCTTGGCGACCATCTGCGTTCCGACGAGAATGTCCACCTCGCCCGCATGCACCTTGGCGAAGGCTTCTTCGGCCTCGTGCTTTCGCGAGACGCTGTCGCGGTCGATGCGAAGGACGCGCTTTCCGGGAAAGCGGATCTCCAGCTCTTCGAAGATTCTCTCCGTCCCGCTGCCCCGGGGCAGGATGTCGACGTTTCCGCAGACGGGACAGGCTTCGGGAACCTTGCTGCGCCAACCGCAGTGGTGACAGACGAGCGAGCGGTCGCTCTTGTGAAAGACCGTGAAGGTGGAGCAGTGCCGGCAGGAACTCACCCAATTGCAGCTCGGACAGCTCAAAACCTGCGCATAGCCGCGGCGGTTGATGAAGACGAGCACCTGCCGCCCCGCCTCGAGCACCTTCGTCATGGCGGAGACGGTGAAGTCGGTGAGCGAACGGCGGGATCCCTTCTCCGGCGGATCCGTGAGCGTAACCTCGGGCAGCACGGCGCGACCCGACGCGCGGTGCGCCATGGTGAGAAGCTTGTACTGTCCCGCCGAAGCCTTCATCCACGATTCGAGCGAAGGCGTGGCGGAACCGAGCAGTACGGGGACGTCGTTGGCCTTTCCCCGCCAGACGGCGAGGTCCCGCGCGGAAAACCGCAGTCCGTCCCCCGCCTTGTAGGAGCCGTCGTGCTCCTCGTCCACGATCACGAGGGCGAGATGTTTGAAGCTCGCAAAGACGGCGGTGCGGGTGCCCACGAGAATGTCGGCCCGCCCTTCGTGGACGGCCAGCCAGTTTCGCGCCCGCTCTCCGTCGGAGAGTTCGGAGTGCAAAACGGCCACGGTTCTCTCGGGAAAGCGGCTCCGAATCCGGTCCACCGACTGCGGCGTCAGATTGATTTCGGGGACGAGAAAGAGAATCTGGCCGTCCGCTTTGCGGCGAAGCGTCTCCTCCATCCACCGCAGGTACACCTCGGTTTTACCCGATCCCGTCACGCCGAAGAGAAGGAAAGTTTTAAAGTGCTCGGCCCGATTCAGTTCGTCGAGCACCGTTTTCTGCTCGTCGTTCAATTCCGGCACATCCACCGGCCGACCGCCGCTCTCGAGGGGCTTTCTCATCCGTTCCATCACGGCGGCCTGTCGCTTCCCCGGCGCGCGCTTCAGGAAAAGAGGCAGTCCCGAGAGCGCGGCCTCCCCCCAGGAGCGCTGATAGTAGCCCGCCGCAAAACGCGTGAGGCGTAGCCATTCGCTGGGCAGGGGAGGAATGTCGTTCAGGACGGCCGTGACGCTGCGCAGACGATTCTGCGCAATCTCCGACCCCCGCACGAGGTTTACGACGATCCCGACCACGCGGCGTCTGCCGAGCGTGACGAGCACTCGGTCTCCGAGCGCGACGAGCATGTCCTCGGGAACCTTGTAGTCGAGTTCCCCGAGGGTGGGCACGTCGACGATCACCTTGGCGATCAGGTCGTTGCTTTTCATGGCTCCTCAGCGGTTGTGGATAACTTTGTGGATTAAGAGGATTTCGACGAACTTCCTTTTCCGGTCAGAACCTGTGAAACACCAAGGTGTTTCACAGAGGCACATCAAACCTCTTAGCTTCTGCCGCAATGAATAGAGGAAGATGAAAAAAGGACGAGAAGATAACTCCCGCCCTTTTTTCTTCATTTGTCAACTCTTTTCGACCCCTGTGCAAAACTCCGTTCGCCGGGGTTCGCGGCAAAAGAATCGACGGATATTATCCGTGATAACGGCGGCTGTATTCATGCACTTCGTCCGCCACGATCTGCACGCTCTCGACCGGAGTGAACTGATTGATGCCGTGGCCGAGGTTGAAGACGTGGCCGCCCGCGCCCACTTCGCCGTAGCCGTCGAGCACGCGGCGCACTTCGCGGCGGATGGCTTCTTCACTGCCGAAGAGCACGAAGGGATCGAGATTGCCCTGCAGGGCGACGCGGTCTCCGACGACGCGGCGGGCGCGCGAGATGTTCGTCGTCCAATCGAGACCGACGGCATCGCAGCCGATCGAGGCGATGTCTTCGAGCCATTCGCCGCCGCCCTTCGTAAAGACGATGCTCGGCACGCGGGCGCCGTCGTTTTCCTTGATGAGCGCGTCGACGACCTTCTTCGTGTAGCGAAGCGAGAAGCGCTGGAAATCACCGTCGGCGAGCATGCCGCCCCAGGTGTCGAAGATCTGAACGGCCTGCGCCCCGGCCTTGATCTGGGCGTTGAGGTAGACGGCGACCGCTTCGGCGTTCACTTCAAGGATCTTCTCGAAGAGATCGGGACGACGGTACATCATCGTCTTGACGGTGCGGAAGTCGCGGCTGCCGCGACCCTCCACCATGTAGCAGGCGAGGGTGAAGGGAGAGCCGGAGAAACCGATGAGCGGCACGCGGTTGTTGAGTGCGCGGCGAATGCTCGTAACGGCGTCGGTGACGTAGCGCAGTTCCCCGGCAGGGTCGGGCACGTAGAGATTGCGCACGGCCTCTTCCGTCTGGACGGGACGCTCGAAGACGGGGCCTTCCCCCTGACGGAAGGAGAGGCCGAGGCCCATGGCGTCGGGAATCGTCAGAATGTCGGAAAAGAGGATGGCCGCGTCGAGACCATAGCGATCAATCGGCTGCAGCGTGACTTCCGTCGCGTAGTCGGGGTTCTTGGCAAGTCCCATGAAGCTGCCCGCACGCGCACGGGTTTCGCAGTATTCGGGCAGATAACGGCCCGCCTGGCGCATGAGCCAAAGGGGCGTAAAATCGGTCTTTTCGCGACGAAGCGCACGCAGGAAGCAGTCGTTGATCGGTTGCATGATGAAATTAGGAAGAAGGATAGAAAAATGAAGGAAAACCTCGATACGCCGGCCGGCAACGCCCCCTGGGTGCAACGAAAAGACGCGCAAACCTTCGTTTTATCGCTTCACGTGCAGCCCGGTGCGAAACGCACCGCGGTGGTCGGTCTGTACGGCGAAAAACTCAAGATCGCACTGGCTGCGCCGCCCGTGGACGGAAAGGCCAATCAGGTGCTCGTGCAGTTTCTCGCCAAGTCTCTCGGCATCGCCAAGTCCGGCGTCACGCTGATCGCGGGCGAAACCAGCCGGGAGAAACGCGTCGCGGTACGCTGCGGCGAAAACGCTCTGGCCGCCCTCGCCGTCAAAGCCAAGTGACAGAAAAGAGGCTTCCGCCCCGAGGGGAAGAAGCCTCCGCACTCAAATGAAATCCGTTGCGGTTCAGCGAACAACCAGAACCGGGCGGTCCGCCTGATGAAGAACCTTCTGCGTTTCGCTGCCGAGAAGAAGCGAACCGAAGGAGCCCAAGCCGCGGCTCGCCATGACGATGTAGTCCACATCGAGGCGATGCGCGCACTCGAGAATGCCTTCCCAAACCGTACCGGCGTGTTCCGCCACGATTTCGCATTCCACGCCGCCCTCGCGGGCCTTATCGGAGATCTTCGTCAGACGCTCGCGAACCGCGGGATCTTCACATTCGAAGCCGCCGGCGGGAGGAGGAGCGACAACGACGGTCACGCCGACGAGGGAACCGCCCAACGCCTTGGCAAGTTTGACGGCCGTATCGACGGCCTGCTCACTCAAATTAGAACCGTCCGTCGTTACCAATACCTTAACATCGCTCATTTTTGCCTCTCCATTCAGTGTTGCGGAAACCCGCACGTCATACCCGTAATCCTACCGCAAATCGACCGTGCGTCCGAAAAAAAAACGGAGTCCATCCCTTTCGGGAGAACTCCGTTTTTCCGATCGAGCGCCCTCGATCAATGATGCTGGCGCTGACGAATCTTCTTGATCGCCGCCAACTGAGCCGCCATGGCGGACATTTCGGCTTCGAGTTTGGCAATCGCGAGTTCACCGGTAACCTGAGCACGTTGCGCGCGGGCTTCTTCGAGCGCCTTCGCAGCCTTGGCCTCGTCGAGGTCCTTGGTACGAATCGCCGTATCGGCCAACACCGTCACGTGATGCGGTTGCACTTCCAGAACACCGCCCGCAACAAACACTTCTTCAACCTCCTTGCCCGTACGGATACGGACGAAGCCGGGCTTCACAAGCGTAATGAGCGGAAGGTGTCCGGGCAGAATCCCCAATTCGCCAGACTTACCGGGCAGCGAGACGAACTCAGCTTCACCGGAGAAAATGCTTTCTTCGGCGCTGACGACGTCGACTTTAAGAGTAGCCATACATGTTGCTCCGTTTGTCGGGCGCTTATGCGGGCCGATTGCTCGGCCCGACAAGCATTACTTGAGAGTCTTGGCCTTTTCGAAGGCTTCGTCGATGGTACCGACCATGTAGAAAGCCTGTTCGGGAAGCTCGTCGCATTCGCCGTCGACGATCATCTTGAAGCCGCGGATCGTTTCCTTAAGGGGAACGTACTTGCCCGGGGCGCCGGTAAAGACTTCGGCAACGTGGAAGGGCTGCGACAGGAAGCGCTGGATCTTACGGGCGCGCATAACCGTCATCTTGTCTTCCGGAGCGAGTTCGTCCATACCGAGAATGGCGATGATGTCGCGGAGTTCCTTGTAGCGCTGCAGAGTTTCCTGAACGCGGCGGCAAACCTTGTAGTGTTCTTCGCCGATGATGTTCGGGTCAACCTGACGGCTCGTGGAGTCGAGCGGGTCCACGGCGGGGTAAATGCCGAGGGCCGCGATGTCACGCGACAGAACGACCGTGGCGTCCAAGTGGCCGAAGGTCGTCGCAGGCGACGGGTCGGTCAAGTCGTCGGCAGGCACGTACACGGCCTGAATCGACGTAATGGAGCCGGTCTTCGTCGACGCGATGCGTTCCTGCAGCTTACCCATTTCTTCGGCCAGCGTCGGCTGGTAGCCCACGGCGGACGGCATACGGCCGAGCAGGGCGGACACTTCGGTACCGGCCAGGGTGTAGCGGTAGATGTTGTCCACGAAGAGCAGGATGTCGCGGCCTTCGTCACGGAAGGCTTCGGCCATCGTCAGACCCGTCAGGGCGACGCGCAGACGGTTGCCCGGGGGTTCGTTCATCTGACCGAACACCATGGCCACCTTGTCGAGAACCTTCGATTCGCCCATTTCGTGGTAGAAGTCGTTACCTTCACGGGTACGTTCGCCCACGCCGGCAAACACGGAGTAACCGCCGTACTGCTTGGCGATGTTGTTGATGAGCTCCATCATGTTGACGGTCTTGCCCACACCGGCACCGCCGAAGAGGCCGACCTTACCGCCCTTGGCGAACGGGCAGATCAGGTCAATAACCTTAATGCCGGTTTCCAAGAGGTCGACGGACGGGGAGAGTTCGTCGAACTTCGGGGCTTCGCGGTGAATTTCGCGGTATTCGTCGGCGCCGATTTCACCGGCGTCGTCGATCGGGCGACCCAGAACGTCCATGATGCGGCCGAGGGTCTTGGGGCCGACCGGAACGGAAATGCCGCGGCCCGTGCTCTTGACCTTCATGCCGCGCTGCAGACCTTCCGAAGAGCCCATGGCGATGGTACGAACCACGCCGTCGCCGAGCTGCTGCTGGACTTCGAAGGTGAGGCCGGCTTCGGCCAGGGTGTTGCTCTCATCCTGTTCGAGGACGAGGGCTTCGTAAATCTTAGGCATCTCACCGCCGGTGAACTCGATGTCCACCACGGCGCCGATAACCTGAACGATCTGTCCGATACTCATGGGATTTCCTCAGTTATCGATACTTGTTTCGTTAAGACACGGCGGCGGCACCACCGACGATTTCGGTGATTTCCTTGGTAATGCCGGCCTGACGGGTCTTGTTGTAGACGAGTTGCAGTTCGTCAATGAGCTTCTTGGCATTGTCCGAAGCGGCCTTCATGGCCACCATACGGGCGCTCTGTTCCGAAGCCATATTTTCGGCAACCGCCTGATAAATCAAAGCCTCAACGTAACGCTTCAGAAGGTCGTCGAGAACGGATTGGGCGTCGGGCTCGTAGAGATAGTCCCACGAGTAATCGCGTTTTTCGTCCGGAGCGTCGAGCATCCGGTCCGTGATGGGCAGCAACTGTTCAATGACCGGTTCCTGCTTCATGGCATTGATGAAACGCGAGTAGGCCAGATGCACAGAATCAACCTTTCCTTCCATGTACGCCTGAATCTGCACCGTAATGGCGCCGATCAGACGATCGAGGTTGGGGTGGTCGCCAAGCTGAACGACTTGGCTGACCACGGGCATGTTCAGGCGCTGAAGGAAGCCGAGTCCCTTGTTACCAATCGCCGTGGCTTCGATCTTCTTGCCTTCGGCGGTCCAGGTCTTGATCTGCTGAAGGACCAGACGCTGGATGTTGGTATTCAAAGGACCGGCCAACCCCTTGTCGGTCGTCACGAGGATCAGACCGACTTTCTTGTTGGCGCCCTTATCTTCGGCGAGGAACGGATGATGATATTCCGTACGGGACTGAGCCAGATGCGAGCAGATCAGGCGAATCTTATCGCCGTAGGGACGAGCTTCATGCATCCGATCCTGCGCCTTGCGCATCTTCGAGGCCGCAACCATTTCCATCGCTTTGGTGATCTTGCGCGTATTGTGTACGCTCTTGATCTTCCCGCGAATTTCCTTAGTACTAGGCATGGATTTTTGGTCCTCTAAGATCGGTTAAACGCTTAGTAAGCGCCAGACTTCTTGAACTCTTCGATCGCGCTCTTCAGAACGGCTTCGTCTTCCTTGACGAGTTCCTTCTTGGCTTCGATCGATTCGACGAGCTGGGGATAGTGCGTCTTGACGTATTCGCGCATGCCGCGTTCAACACGCAGGGCATCGGCCACCGCCACATCGTCGTAAGCGCCGATGTTGACGGAGTAGAGCACGAGCGCTTCTTCCCAAACCTGCAGAGGCTGGTACTGAGGCTGCTTCATGAGTTCGGTCACGACGCGGCCGCGTTCGAGCTGCTTGCGGGTCGCTTCGTCGAGGTCGGAAGCGAACTGCGCGAAGGCAGCCAGTTCACGGTACTGAGCCAGGGCGAGACGAACGCCACCGCCGAGCTTCTTGATGATCTTCGTCTGAGCGGCGCCACCGACGCGGGACACGGAAATACCCGGGTTGATAGCGGGGCGGATACCGGCGTTGAAGAGGTCGGTTTCCAAGAAGATCTGACCGTCCGTAATCGAAATCACGTTGGTCGGCACGAAGGCGGTCACGTCACCGGCCTGCGTTTCAATGATCGGCAGAGCCGTCATCGAACCGGTCTTGCCCTTGACGGCACCCTTGGTGAAGCGTTCGACGTAGTCGGGGTTCACGCGGGCGGCACGTTCGAGCAGACGGCTGTGCAGGTAGAAGACGTCGCCAGGATAGGCTTCACGTCCCGGCGGACGACGCAGCAGCAGGGAGATTTGGCGATAAGCCCAGGCCTGCTTGGTCAAGTCGTCGTAGACGATGAGGGAGTCTTCACCGCGGTCGCGGAAGTATTCGCCCATCGTGGCGCCGGCGTACGGAGCGATGTACTGCATGGCGGCCGATTCGGAAGCCGTGGCGGCCACGACGATCGTGTAGGCCATGGCGCCGGATTCTTCGAGCTTGCGAACGACGTTCGCAATCGTCGAGGCCTTCT
>OGHB01000773.1_pt1 | contig 16058 bp, 9 predicted proteins | sample 1571451 | NCBI WGS metagenome assembly OGHB01 (sample SAMEA2582071, study PRJEB24529) | metagenome | biome: Human gut stool | place: China | collected 2011
GCCTAACAGTCGATACTCTCTATATGGGCGGTGGTACTCCGACAGTGCTAGAGGATGAAGACTTTCACCAGGTCCTAAAACAGTTATCTCTACTCGTATCTGAAGGACATGAATTCACTGTAGAGGCCGGGCGGCCAGATTCTGTTAATCCTACTAAGCTACGCTCCATGCTTGAGCTAGGAGTGAATCGCATTAGCATTAACCCGCAAACGATGCAAGATAATATTTTGCGTCGCATTGGACGCGGTCATAGCGTACGGGATGTTGATGAACTTTTACAATATGTAAAAAACAATACATCATTAGCCGTAAATATGGATTTTATCGCAGGCTTGCCTAACCAAACGATGTCAAACATGATAGAGAATATGGATTATGTATGTCAAAATCTGCCGGAAAATGTTACAATTCATACGTTAGCATTAAAACGTGGTAGCCCGTTGTACGATTTACATATGCAAGATGATATTCCTGAAGAACATCTCGTAGCAGAAATGGTACAATATGGTAAAGAGCGTCTTGAAGCGGCTGGTTATGTGCCATATTATTTATATCGCCAACAATATATGAGAGGGCAGTTAGAGAATATCGGCTATACCTTGCCTGACAAAGCATGCGAATACAATATTCAGATCATGGAGGAACGTCAAAGTATTCTATCCATGGGGCCCGGTAGCTCGTCTAAGTGGATGCGAGCCCCTGAATATCGTCAGCTTAAACAGCATATGCCAAAAGACGTAGATGTTTATCACGAAACGATAGATGCACTTTTAGAGAAACGACATAGAATTTGTGAAAGATTTTGGGAGGTTGTGTAATGGCTATAAGAAAACCAAGAGGTACACAAGACTTTTTGCCAGAGCAAATGATAAATTGGCACTATATTGAACAACGTATGCGTGAAATTTGTAAAGTATACGGGTTCAATGAAATTCGCACACCTGCCTTTGAAGAAACTAAATTATTTTTGCGAGGTATCGGTGAAACTACAGATGTAGTACAAAAAGAGATGTACACCTTTACCACCGGTGATGACGGTGGTTCTAGCTTTACCTTGCGCCCTGAAAATACGGCGTCTGCTGTGCGCGCATATTTAGAAAATAAAGTATATGGTAAAGAAGGCCTTACAAAATGGTATTACATGGGCCCTATGTTCCGTCATGATAAACCGCAAGCAGGCCGTTACCGTCAATTCCACCAATTTGGTGCAGAGGTACTAGGTTCTCAATCTCCAGTGGTAGATAGCGAAGTTATCTGCATGGTTGTACAACTGTTAAAAGACTTTGGTCTTAAAGACCTCAATGTAGAGGTGAACTCCGTAGGTTGTCCAACATGTCGCCCTGTATACCGCGAAAAATTAATCGCCTTCTTTGAACCAAAAAAGGAACAATTATGTAGCGATTGCCAAGAACGGTTGTACAAAAATCCTTTGCGCATACTGGATTGTAAAAATGAAACATGTAAATCCTTGTCCGTAGGTGCTCCTGAAATTCACGAACATTTATGTGAAGAGTGTCATGATCATTTTGAAGAATTGAAAACCTATTTAACTGCAGCTAATGTGCAATATACTTTAAATCCTCGTCTCGTACGTGGCCTTGATTACTATACAAAGACAGCCTTTGAGGTACAATATACTCCTTTAGGTGCTCAAAGTGCCGTAGCCGGTGGTGGTCGTTACGATGGTCTCGTAGAAGAGCTCGATGGACCGCATACCCCAGCTATCGGTTTTGCTATGGGCATGGAGCGCTTATTATTAGCTCTTGAAAAACAAAATTTATTGCCTGAACCAACTGTAGAACCATCTGCATTCGTAGTAGCTCTTGGTGATGCGGCTAAGGTAGAGGCTTTCAAAATTTGCCAAAAACTTCGCAGTCTTGATATTCCTGTTGAAATGGACGGGCAGGGCAAAAGTATGAAGGCACAATTAAAATACGCTAACAAAATTAATGCGAAATATGTTATTATATTGGGTGATGATGAATTGGTTCGTAAAGAAGCCATAATTCGATTCATGGATACTAGTGAACAAGAGACTGTATCTCTTGATACAGTGGCTGAACGTATAACTTCTTTGGTGAAAGGATGACAATTAGAATGGAAACAATGCAAGGCTTACACCGTACGCACGGTTGTGGCACCATCTCTGAACAAGAGGTAGGTAAAGAGGTCGTATTATGTGGATGGGTTGAACGCCGTCGTGACCATGGTGGTTTGATTTTCTTGGATTTACGCGATCGTTCTGGTGTAGTACAAGTAGTGGCATCCCCAGATCATAACGTAGAATCGTTCCACAAAGCAGAGGATGTTCGTAATGAATATGTGCTTTGCGTGCGTGGAACTATTACAAAACGTGATGATTCTGCTATTAATCCTAACCTTCCTACAGGTGCATACGAAATGTTCTGTGAAGAGTTGCGCGTATTGAACTCCGCTAAAACTCCTCCTTTCTATATCCAAGATGATATCGATGTAGATGAAAATATTCGCTTGAAATATCGTTACCTTGACTTACGTCGTCCAGAAATGCAACGCAACTTGATTTTGCGTCACAAAGTAACTAAAGCAATGCGCGACTTCTTCGATAGCCGCGATTTCTTGGAAATTGAAACTCCAATGCTTACTAAATCTACACCAGAAGGCGCTCGTGACTATTTAGTACCTTCTCGTGTAAATGCTGGTACATTCTATGCATTGCCACAATCTCCACAAATTTTCAAACAAATCTTGATGGTTGCTGGTTATGAAAAATACTTCCAAATCGTTCGTTGCTTCCGCGATGAAGATTTGCGCGCAGACCGTCAACCTGAGTTCACTCAGCTCGATTTAGAAATGTCCTTCGTTGATGAAGAAGATATTTATGCATTGCTTGAAGAGATGATTGCTCATATATTTAAAACTGCATTAGGTAAAGAAATTTCTTTGCCTATGTCTCGTATTACATGGGATGAAGCAATGGATAAATACGGCTCTGATAAGCCGGATCTTCGTTTTGATATGGCGTTTACTGATGTAACTGATCTTGTAAAAGATACAGAATTCAAAGTCTTCCGCTCTGTTATCGACAATGGTGGCGTAGTTAAAGGTATCGTTGTGCCTGGTGACGCTGGCATCCCTCGCCGTGAACTTGATGACCTTGTTGAGTATGTAAACCGTTACGGTGCTAAAGGCCTTGCGTGGGCTTGCTTCAATGAAGATGGTTCTATTAAGTCTCAAATCATGAAGTTCTTAGGTGAAGATACAATCCGCAATATTGGTGAAAAAATGGGCGCTAAAGGTGGCGACCTTGTATTGATGATTGCTGATAAACCTGCAACTGTGGCACGTGCATTAGGCGAATTACGCCTTGAAATGGCACGCCGTATGAACATGATCGACCAAGATAAATTAGCATTCACATGGGTAACTGATTTCCCTATGTTCGAATATAACGAAGACGAAAAACGTTATGTTGCAATGCATCATCCGTTCACAATGCCACGCCACGAAGATCTTGATAAATTACAATCCGATCCTGGTAGCGTAAAAGCAATCGCTTACGATATGGTATTGAACGGCGTTGAAATCGGTGGCGGTTCCTTGCGTATTTATCAATCTGACGTACAAGAAAAAGTATTTAAAGCAATTGGTTTATCCGAAGAAGAAGCTAAATCTAAATTCGGTTTCATGCTTGATGCATTTAAATACGGTGCGCCACCTCATGCAGGTTGTGCATTTGGTCTTGATCGTCTTGTTATGTTGATGGCAAAACGTCAATCTATCCGCGACGTAATCGCATTCCCTAAAACTCAATCTGCTTCTGATATCATGAGCCAAGCTCCATCTGAAGTAGAACCTAAGCAATTAAAAGAGTTGCATATTAAACCAGATGTAGAAGAAGAACAAGAGCAATCTTTAGTGTAAAAACATAGGCAAGAATTGATTAAAATCGAAATGTCAAGACTTGTTAATTGCTAATCTTTCTGATACTATTTAAGTATAAGATATCCCTGCCATGTGCGTGTGATATCGCAGTTTTGAGCCAACACATTTACTTTGGGAGTCTGACTCTCGTCTGAACGTTACGCCCTTACGGGACAATTGCAGGATGAGGAGGACACCCACCTGCCCTTGCAGGATCAAAACGCGGTACATTACGGCATGGTGGGGCTTTTTTGCGTGTAAAAATAGACTGAAATATCATATACTATAAATATATCTTTTGTAAGAACTAAAATTTTTTATAGTCTTAAAAGTCCTAAATGTCTTATAAATATTATTAGTGATACCAAGTTATTGACGTCATTGGGCTTTTATGACGAGTAAGACATTGTTTTTTGATTGAATCGTTATAGATATTAAAATACGATTGTTAAACTGGGTGCGAATTGAGGTGATAGAATGGATAGTTTATTTGATATGACGCCTACCAATACGTATGAACCGTTACCGGTGCGTATGCGTCCTACCACATTAGACCATTTATATGGTCAGGAGAAGGCTGTAGGAAAGGGAACTTTCTTGCGTGCTATGGTAGAGAAGGATACAATACCATCTATGCTTTTTTATGGGCCTTGTGGAACAGGTAAGACGACGTTAGCCGGAATCATAGCTAAGGTGAGCAATAGTCATTTTGTAAACTTGAATGCTACTAACGCTGGTATTGGTGAGTTGAGAACCATCATTGAAGACGCTCGTAAACGGGTTCGTTCTTTACAGCAACGAACAATTCTATTCCTCGATGAAATTCATCGCTTTAATAAAAGTCAACAAGATGTGTTGTTACCCTGTGTAGAGGACGGAACTATCATCCTTATTGGTGCTACTACAGAAAATCCATTCTTTGAGGTTAATAGACCGCTATTATCTCGTTTGCGTCTTATTACATTAGAAGCACTTACACCAAAGGCTATCGGTCAAATTTTACGTCGCGCCATTACTGATGAAGAGGTAGGCCTTGGCAAGCGTCATCTGCAGGTAACCGATGAAGTTTTGGAAGATGTGGGGATTTTCGTCAATGGTGATGGACGTATGGCCCTTAATATTCTTGAACAAGCCGCAGCTATGGTTCCCGATGAGGGGACGATTACTATTGAGGTTCTCGAAAAGGTCGTAGGTCGTCGCATATATACATACGATAAAAAAGGTGATAGTCATTACGATACAATTTCAGCTTTTATTAAAAGTATGCGTGGCTCCGATGTACAAGCAACAGTACATTATTTAGCGCGTATGATTGAAGCCGGAGAGGATCCTAACTTCATTGCTCGTCGTATTGTTATTTGTGCAGCAGAGGATGTAGGTCTTGCGGATCCACAAGCTCTCATACTCGCAAATGCAGCAGCTCAAGCGGCTCATATGGTAGGCTTTCCTGAGGCACGCATTATATTATCCGAAGCTGCGTGTTATGTTGCTCTCGCACCTAAAAGTAATTCTGCTTATGTAGCTATTGATGCTGCTATATCTGATGTGCGACATAAGGATTGTGGACAAGTACCTGATCATTTGAAAGATAGTCACTATAGCGGAGCTAGTAAATTAGGTCATGGGAAAGCTTATAAGTATGCTCATAACTATCCTAATGGGTATGTAAAACAGCAGTATTTACCAACGCCTCTAGTCGATGCTACCTACTATAAGGGCATAAAGAGAGGGACTGAGGAACAGTTACTTCACGACTGGGAGAAACGTTGTAAAAATTAACTTAATATTACGATATATGCTATAATATAATGATAAGTTAATTTACTGTAATGTTATATAAGTAAGGGGTTTGTATAGATTTATGGCAGAAGAAAATACTTCCACCAAAAGACGCAACACACGCCGTAAGCGAACAAGTACAAAACAGCAATCAAAGTCTCAAAGCTTTTCTTTGCGCAGCGAAGTGAAAGGCCTTATTGTCATTGCCTTTGCTGTGATTTCCTTTCTGGGCTTTTTTGGCTTTGAACTCGGCCTTGTAGGACAGATTTTAACAGGTATATTCCGTTATGGCTTTGGCCTAGGCGGTATTATTCCTTGTTTATGCGTTTTCTGGTTAGGTTGGAGATTATTATATAAGGATACATTTATTTCCATTACAAAACGAGGCGTTGTAATGACCTTGTTTTTCCTATTTTTGTTAGCTCTTGTTCCTTTGTGGCGCGTTCCTGAGGGGCAGGAACTCATTACTACACAACTAGCTAATCAAGGTGGTATCGTAGGCGGCGCGATTGCTACATTCCTTCGTACACTATTAGGCAACCTAGGGGCTATTATTCTTGATGTATTCTTACTCATAGCTTTTGGTCTTCTTGTGACACGTTTGTCTTTGCGCAGTGGATTACAAAAGGCTGCGGACAAAACGCAAGTTGGTCTAGATGTAGCTAAAGAGGTAGCTGCTGAGAAGGTCGCTGTTGCAAAAGAAGTTTTTGATGACTGGAATGAACAGCGTAAAGAAGCGGCAGAACAGCGTAAAGCTTATAACAGGGAAAAAGACACACGCTTTGCTGACGCAGCAGATCAAGCATTAGATACATTGGAAAAACAAGGCATTGCTACTGGAAGAGATCTCTTTGACTCTAGCACGACTGTAGATGTTGATACTCTTGAAGATACAGTTACTACGGTGGAGTCGCCAAAACCTCCTACATCTTGGAAGGAATTGGCTGAGATAGAAGCACGTAATCGTGCGGCTGAGCAATTGGCTAATATTTCTGAAACATCTGGTGATGCGAAGTCTTATGAAGCTGATGACTTTGAACAATTCTCTGATACGCATAGATCTACGAGTGATGATTATGTATACGTTCCTGATGAGGACTATGCATATACCCCAGATGAAGAGTATTCAGATGAGTTTGGAACTGCAGCAAGCTCTGATGACGAAGAACCAGAATTCTCCTATCAAAATACGACAATGGGACCACTGGAAACTAATCACGGTGCTATCGCTTCTGCTGTGCCAGGAACGGGTGCGGCTGCAAGTTCCGTAAGTGCTGGGGCCGGTATGTCCGGCATGGGTTTACAAGTACCATCTATTATTAGTACTACTGAAGATACGGCGCAAGTTGCTGTATCTAAAGATGGCCAAATTCATCGTTCCTATGATAGACCGTACCACTTCCCAAGCCTAGATATTTTGGCGAAAGGGAAGGGGAGTCAAAACAATGGTGAAGAAGTAGCGCAAAATGCGATGATGCTTGAACATGTATTGAGTGACTTTGGTATTACTGCAAAGGTTGTTAATGCTACACAAGGCCCAACTGTTACGCGTTATGAAATTGAACCTGCACCAGGCGTGAAAGTGAGTCGTATCGTTAATTTAACAGACGATATTGCTCTCAATTTGGCAGCGCAACATATTCGTATGGAGGCTCCGATTCCAGGAAAATCTGCCATCGGTATCGAGGTACCTAATAAAACGACAGAAGCCGTTCATTTACGTGATGTACTTGATTGTAGTGACTTTAAAGATGCTCGTGGTGGTATTCCTGTCGGTCTTGGTAAGGATATTGCAGGTAAACCTGTTATTACGGATCTTGCTAAGATGCCTCACTTGCTCGTAGCTGGTACGACGGGCTCTGGTAAATCTGTATGTGTAAATACATTGATTTCTAGTATCCTCTTTAGCCGTAAACCGGAAGAGGTTAAGTTATTATTAATTGACCCTAAGATGGTTGAATTGTCTATTTACAATGGAATTCCTCACTTGATGGCTCCAGTTGTAACGGATATGAAAAAAGCGGCAGCTGTATTGCGCTGGGCCGTTCGTGAAATGGAGGCTCGTTATAAGGCGTTTGCTGCATCTGGTAAACGCGATATCAAGAGCTACAATGAAGCGCATCCAAAGGCTGCTATGCCACTAATCGTGTTGATTATCGACGAGTTAGCTGACCTTATGATGACGGCTCCTGATGATATTGAAGAATCTATTAGTCGTTTAGCACAAATGGCTCGGGCTGCAGGTATTCACATGGTTCTTGCTACACAACGACCATCTGTTAATGTTATTACTGGTTCTATTAAGGCCAATGTGCCGAGCCGTATTTCCTTTGCTGTAGGCTCTCAAATTGACTCCCGTACCATTCTTGATATGGCAGGGGCAGAGAAACTATTGGGTAAAGGTGATATGTTATTTGCTCCGATTGGTGCTAATAAACCTATTCGTGTACAAGGAGCCTTCATTTCTGATGATGAGGTTGAAAAACTTGTAGAGTTTGTAAAAGCTCAACGAGAACCAGAATATGATAATACGGTAACTCAAGATGTGGAAAAGGAAGCTGAAAAAGAATCTTCTGATGCTAATGATGTTTACCGCGATGAATTATTAGAGCGAGCTGTCAATCTCGTTATGGAATCTGGTCAAGCTTCCGTATCGATGTTGCAACGTCGTTTCCGTATAGGTTATACCCGTGCGGCACGTCTTGTAGATACAATGGAAGACCTTAAAATCGTTGGCCCTAGCATGGGCAGTAAGGCTCGAGAAATTTTAATGAGCCCTGAACAAGCTAAGGCTAGATATTTCTCCGATTCTAATGATGAGCAATAATGAGCTAATTACTATATGAATATTACGTAGATTTAGAAAGGAACGAAAATGGCTGAATTAGGCGAAGAATTACGACGTGAACGGGTAAGACGTAATCTAACCTTTAAAGATGTGGAGCAAGTGCTACACATTAAAACAACCTATTTAGAAGCTATCGAAGATGGCAACTATGATATCATTCCTGGTCAAGTCTACGTAAAGGGCTTTATTCGAAACTATGGCAACTACTTAGACCTTGATGGGGATCGCTTGGTAAAAGTATATCAAGGACAAGTAGGTGACATAGATACTTTTTCCTTGCGTTCTGTTACGAGACGGAAGGCTCAAGCGACTCCTAATTTGGTACAAAGTGAGTTCGTTGAATACCAAACATCTAAAAAGCGTATGTCTTTAGAAACGCGTCAACGAAAACGTCAACGCTCTATTGTACAAGAACGCATTATTTTGGGGATTATTCTATTTTGTATGGCATTATTTTTACTATGGTTATTCCTTTTCTAATGCTTGATTAGGAAGGATAGAAAGGCATTTACACAGTCAATGGATAGATTTTTAGTAACAGAACCTTCGGATATGAAGGAACGTGGCTGGGCCGAATTAGATTTCGTTCTCATCAGTGGGGATGCTTATGTGGACCATCCGTCCTTTGCTCCTGCGGTTATTGGTAGATACTTAGAATCCAAAGGCTATCGTGTAGGCATTATAGATCAACCAGATTGGAATGATGTAGAGGCTTTCAAAAAACTAGGTAAACCGCGTCTAGCATCCCTTGTTACGGCAGGGAATCTAGACTCAATGCTCAATAAATTTACGGCAGCAAAGAAAATTCGTCGTCAAGATGATTATTCTCCAGGTGGTGAATCAGGTCATCGTCCAGATCGTGCTACCTTGGTATATGCTAACCGCATGAAGGAGGCTTACAATGATGTACCTCTTATTATCGGTGGTATAGAAGCGTCTTTGCGCCGCTTTGGTCATTATGATTATTGGTCAGATACGGTACGTCGTTCCATCTTAGTAGATTCCAAGGCAGATGTACTTGTCTATGGTATGGGAGAACTTCAAATCGTTGAACTAGCCGATGCCTTAGATCAAGGTCGATTTAAAGAGTCCTTGCCGTCTATACGCGGTATTTGCTACATGGCAAAGGAAATTCCAACCATCGACTATGTAGAGTGCCCATCCTATGAAGCTATTAAGGCGGATAAGATGGACTTTGCCGATGCATTCCGCATTCAATACGATGAACAAGATCCGTTCTATGGTCATATTGTAGTCCAAAAACATGGTGATCGATATCTCATTCAGAACACACCTGCTTTACCATTGACGCAGGATGAAATGGATGGTGTCTATAACCTGCCATATATCCGAAAGTGGCATCCTAAATACGATGATAAAGGTGGCGTACCAGCGTTAAGTGAAGTACAATTTAGCCTTGTTAGTCAACGCGGATGTTTTGGTAGCTGTTCATTCTGTGCCATTACCAATCATCAAGGTCGCATCATCCAAAATCGTAGTCATGAGTCTTTGATTGAAGAAGCTCACATGATGATCAAGATGGACAACTTTAAAGGGTATATTCATGATGTAGGGGGCCCTACGGCAAACTTCCGCCATCTAGCTTGCGATAAACAAGCTGTCTATGGTGCGTGTAAAGGTCGTACTTGTGCGGCTCCAGAGCCTTGTGAAAACTTGAATACAAATCACGATGATTATATTGCTTTACTGCGTAAACTACGTAAGCTAAAAGGTGTAAAAAAGGTATTTGTTCGTTCCGGTTTGCGCTATGACTATGTATTGGCCGATAACAATAAAGACTTTGTGCGGGAACTTTGTGAGTTTCACGTAAGTGGTCAGTTAAAGGTAGCCCCAGAACATGTATCTAAACGCGTTACCACTATGATGGGAAAAGCTGGTAAGGAAGAGTTTCTAACCTTTAAGTCTTGGTTTGAAGAGGCGAATAAAAAGCTTGGTAAGAAGCAATATTTAGTTCCGTACTTTATGAGCTCTCATCCAGGTTGTGCGTTAGAGGATGCTATTGAATTGGCGGAATTTTTACGAGACCACCATATGTACCCTGAGCAAGTACAGGATTTTATTCCTACACCGGGTAGTCTTTCTACTTGCATGTATTATACGGGCATTAATCCACTAGATGGAAAGCCTGTATATGTTGCTAAAAAGGGGCGAGATAAAGCAAAACAACGCGCTTTGATGCAGTTTAAAAATATTGAAAACTATGATCTTGTTAAAGAGGCTCTCATAGAAGCCAATCGACGTGATTTAATTGGTTTTGGCCCAGAATGTTTAATTCCACCCCGACCAATTGGTGGAAATTCTAAGCGTATTAGCCAATCTAGTAAATTCCGTAATGGCAAACGAGATTGCGAACCTAGGAATCAATGCCGTACTGCCAAAAGGCGTAGTAGAGATGTGACTAAAGTTCGTACATCTAATAAAAGTTTTGGTGGTCGTTAAACCTAGAGAGTAGCTCTAGCTACTCTCATTTTAAGATACTTTATGTCTTATGGGAGGCATATATGAAACGATGGATTGCTCCGAGCATCTTAGCATTATTTGTGGTAGGAATGTTGATTTATGGTATAAACTTTTACCAACAAGAACAAATAGAACAGGCCAAAGAGCCTATTCGTGGTGAAATTATAGTCTATACGGACTTACCTAATGCTTTGACAGCTATGCTTGCTGAGCGTTATGAAGAGGAACAAAAGGTAAAAGTTACTGTAATGCCTCTTACAGAGGAACAAATGTCGCTACGGTCGGCTTCTACCGTGGCTGATACTTCTGGTGATTTGGTGCTAACTTCTGAAGATAATCTCGTAGTTGGTGCCAATGCAGGTAAATATATGCCCATCGTCAATGAACGTATTGACGAGGTACGTGATAATCTAAAGGATCCAAATGGCTATTGGGTTGGTCTCTGGTACGATCCAATCGTATTTGTTCAGAATGATACCTTCCATAATGGCATTGGTAAATATATTACTACATGGGAAACATTGGGAAAACAAGGTGATTGGTCTATCGTTATGACTGATTTTGTAGCATCTCAGAATGCGGCCAATTTGCTATACAATATGGTAGAGTACAAAGGGGAACCAGAGGCTCTTGAATACTTGTATAGTTTGAAGCCCCATGTGGTTCAACATGCTAAATTTTTGTCTACTCCAATACGCTTAACTGCGCTAGGGGAGACAAATATTGGTATTGGTAACTTGTCTGATGCGGCACAATATAGTCATCATGGGTATCCAATTAAGATTATTTATCCTAAAGATGGTACGTCTTATTATGTGACTGGTGCTGCCGTTTTAAAAAATTCAAAACATAAAGCAGATAGTGTAGAGTTTATTAATTGGTTACTATCTTCTAAAACGGCGAAATATATGGTAGAAAAGAATTTTACCTATATATTTACTAATCCTGAGATGGATGAGCCAAAAGATTCTATAGGGCATGATTTAGTGTTATGGCCTGTGAATGGTGGTTATACCCTAGAAGGTAAAAAGTTATTGTTAAATCATTGGGTTAGCCAGGTACGATTCCGTAAGGACTAAGTCAGTTGTATAAATCTAAGAAATAAATAAAAAAGAATCTAGTGACGAAAGGATATGGAATGGGGAAAAAATTAGGATATGTTAGCCTAGGTTGTGCTAAAAATTTAGTAGATACAGAGGTAATGTTAGGATTATTGCGAGATAATGGCTATTCAATTACAGAGGACCTAAGCGAAGCAGATCTTATCGTTGTAAATACCTGTACTTTTATTGAGAAAGCTAAGGCTGAGTCTATTAATACCATCCTTGAGGTTGCTCAATATAAGGAAGATGGTGCTTGTAAGGGCCTTATTGTAGCTGGTTGTCTTAGCCAACAATATCAGGATGAACTATTCCAAGAAATTCCTGAAATTGATGCATTAATCGGTACCGGTGCATGGGATCAAGTTATGGTAGCCGTTGATGCTATTGAGCACGGCAATCGTAGTTGTATCATGGAAAATATTACGAATATCTATGATGAGCGCATGCCTCGTATTCAAACCACACCTCGTTATAGTGCATATGTTAAAATTGCAGAAGGCTGTAATAACGGGTGTACATTTTGTATTATTCCTAAGGTTCGCGGCGCTTTTCGTAGTCGTACCGTTGAGTCTATTAAGGCTGAAGTGGAACGATTGGCTGCGACAGGGGTCAAGGAAATTGTTCTTATCGCTCAAGATACAACAAGTTATGGTATTGACCTTAATAATGGTAAACCAATGTTGACTACATTGTTAAAAGAATTAACAACTGTAGAGGGCATAGAATGGATTCGCATGCTATACCTATATCCGACATTCTTTTCTGATGAATTGTTAGATATTATCGTTAATGAGCCAAAGCTTTGTAAATATGTAGATATTCCATTGCAACATGTTAATAACGATATCTTGAAACAAATGAATCGCCGAGACGATCGCAATGATATTGAACGCTTACTTAAGAAGATTAGAAATGCACCGACTCATATTACATTGCGCACCTCTATCATCGTTGGATTTCCTGGTGAAACAGATGAACAATTTGAGGAACTTTGTGACTTTGTAAAAGAAATTAAATTTGATAACATGGGCGTATTTACATATTCTCAAGAGGATGGCACACCAGCGGGTGCTCGTGAAGACCAAATACCAGAAGAGGTCAAAGAAGAGCGTTATCACGTTCTTATGTCCATCCAAGCTGCTATTTCTGAAGAGAACAATCGCGATTTAGAAGGTACCATTGATTATGCGATGGTAGAGGAAATCGAAGAAGGCGAGAATAACACATTGCTTGCAAAAGGTCGATTGAAATCTCAAGCACCTGATGTAGATGGTAATATGTACATTGAAGACTGCGGTGAAGACATTCAACCTGGTGATATTCTTAAGGTACAAGTAGAGCAAGGCTTTGCTTATGATGTAGTAGCTACGGTTGTAGAATAATACACAGTTCGATACATTCGATTGTGGAGGTGATCTGATGATTGTAGAACTTATTTCTACAGGCTCAGAATTATTGCTAGGTGATACAGTAAATACGAATGTATCATGGCTAGCACAAGAGTTAAATAAATTAGGATATACCATTGCCCATCAATCAGTGGTAGGTGATAATCCGAAACGAATGGCTGAAGTCTTTCAGCTCGCTAGTACAAGGGCTGATATCGTTATTAGTACTGGTGGGTTAGGACCTACGCAGGGTGATATTACACGTAATGTACTTGCCGATTCAATTGGCAGACCTATTGTGTTTAATCAAGAGGCCATGAATGAGCTTGAACGGTTTTTTAAAAGTGTAAACCGTACTATACCTGATGCGAGTCGGCGAGAGGCACAATTACCAGAAGGGGCGAAGGTATTATATAACCCTGTTGGAGTTGCACCAGGTGTAGTCGTTGAAGATGGTGACACTACATACATACTTCTGCCTGGACCTCCTGGAGAAATGAAGGGAATATTTCAAGAGAGCGTAGTTCCTTATTTAAATGGTCGATTTGGTTCTCAAGGGGTTGTTACATCTTATCGTTATGGTGTATATGATATTCGTGAAATTGATTTAGAAAGCATCTTGATGGATCTCATTAAGAAGCAATCTAATCCGACGATCGCTTTGCTCATTAAAAAGGGCTACATTGAGGTTCGTATCACTGCTAAGGCTGAAACATTAGAAGCGGCGCAAGAACTACTTAATCCTTGGGATGCAATCATACGAGAGCGTTTAGGTTCTCGCGTAGGACGCGACTTAACGATTTCTATGGAGGAAACACTAGGCCGTACCTTGCTAAAGGAACACAGCACTATTAGTACTGCTGAATCTTGTACATCAGGATTGGTTGGCAAGCTTCTTACTAATGTCAGTGGTAGTAGTGAGTACTATATGGGCGGTGTTATCTCGTATAGTAATGATGTGAAACATCGTGTTTTAGGTGTACCACAAGATATGCTAGATGCGTATGGTGCTGTTAGTGAGCAAGTGGCTAAGGCTATGGCAGAGGGGGCACGAATTGTTGGTCAAACAACATATGCTGTTTCTACGACAGGCATAGCTGGTCCTGGAGGCGGTACGCTAGAAAAGCCTGTTGGTCTTGTTTGGTTTGGTGTTACTGGTCCACATGGTACGGTAGCCCATAAAGCTAATTTAATCGGCAATCGAGAAGATATTAGACAAAGTGCAGCAGAGCTAGCACTTTACTATGTTTATACTTATATAACAGAAAAGGGGAAATAAAATAATGGCTGTAGATGGCAGACAAGCAGCGTTGGATAACGCGTTAAAACAAATCGAAAAAGATTTTGGTAAAGGTGCTATTATGCGTCTTGGTGAAGCGGCAGATCGCATGAATGTAGAGGTGATTTCCTCTGGTTCTCTAGCTATCGATATTGCTGTTGGTGTAGGTGGTTTTCCTCGTGGTCGTGTAATTGAAATCTATGGTCCAGAATCTTCTGGTAAAACAACAGTAGCTCTTCACGCGGTAGCAGAAGCTCAAAAACAAGGTGGCATTGCAGCATTTATTGATGCGGAGCATGCGATGGATCCTGTATATGCTCGCAATTTGGGTGTAGATATCAATAATTTGTTGATTTCTCAACCAGATAATGGAGAACAAGCTCTTGAAATTACAGAAGCTCTTGTTCGCAGTGGTGCAGTAGATATTGTTGTAGTTGACTCCGTAGCAGCATTGGTACCTAAAGCGGAAATTGATGGTGAAATGGGTGACGCTCATGTAGGTTTACAAGCTCGTTTGATGAGTAAAGCCTTGCGTAAATTGACTGGTATCATCAGTAAATCCAAAACAGTTGTTATCTTCATCAACCAATTGCGTGAAAAAGTAGGTGTTATGTTTGGTAATCCTGAAACAACAACTGGTGGTCGTGCGTTGAAATTCTATTCTTCTGTGCGTCTTGATGTTCGTAAAGGGGAATTGATCAAAGCAAATAACGAAAATGTTGGTGCTCGCACAAAAGTCAAAGTTGTTAAAAATAAGGTGGCACCTCCATTTAAGACCGCTGAATTTGATTTGATGTATGGCGAAGGTATTTCTAAAACTGGCACACTTATTGATATTGGTACAAATATGGAAATTATTAATAAATCTGGTGCTTGGTATTCTTATAATGGGGAACGTATGGGCCAAGGTAAGGAAGCGGCTAAACAATACTTGCTAGACAATCCACAAATAGCTGATGAAATCGATCGCATTATTCGTGATACATTAGCTGTTGGTACTGAAGAAATCGATGTAATCGGTGAAGAAGTAACTGAAGAAGTATAATCATGAGTGACGAAACGATGCAAGCTGCTATGGATCAAGCGTATCGCTTCCTAGCTCAACGATTTCTTAGTTCCTATGAACTGACACAAAAAATGAGACGTAAACAATTCGAGGACCCTATCATTGAGAGGGTCCTTGAGCGCCTTAGAGATTATGATTATATTAATGATGAACGTTTATCTGAGCAAGTATTAACCTATTTGATGAAAGAACAGAAATACGGTGCTTATGT
>OGHB01000775.1_pt1 | contig 16017 bp, 9 predicted proteins | sample 1571451 | NCBI WGS metagenome assembly OGHB01 (sample SAMEA2582071, study PRJEB24529) | metagenome | biome: Human gut stool | place: China | collected 2011
ACACTCTTTCCCTACACGACGCTCTTCCGATCTTCAATAATTCGCTGGGATTGAATATGGCACATAAATTTGGCGGAAAGTTTTCTTTGAATGGCCATGTGAATTATAATCTTAACAGGAACGGGAATATATCTTCTATGTATCAGGAGCAGTATTTGACTGGTGGCAACCAATATTCGGCCTCTGCCAACGAAGGAAACTCTAAAGGGCGGTCGGTCAATTCCAGCTTGATGGGAGAGTGGAAAGTAGATAAAAGCACGCGTGTCAACTTCAGTGGAAATTTCGGGTATACTCCTAATCAAAATGAAAGTAACAGTCAGAGTGCTTCTTTTGACGCTCCTCCCGGCGTAAACCATGAGAACTTGTTCAGTGATTTTGAGTCTGTTCCCCGGGATATAAAGGTGAACCGTAGTGAGAATCGGTCACGGTCGGAAAATGAATCCCACCGCTACCATTGGGCAATGGGAGTGATGAGACGCCTGAACGAAAAAGGAACAACTCTGGGACTGAATATTCAGAATTCCGATTCGTGGGGAAATAATGAAAGTTTCTCTCTTTCCGAGACTACCTATTTTCGCTTGAAGGATAAGAATGGGAATGACTCGGTACTTTATCGTAACCAGTATTTGAAGTCACCCCAGCGCAATAATTCCTGGCGGGTGGGACTTTCGTTTACTCAACCTGTCGGAAAGAAGGTACGTCTGCGGGTGGCATATAACTGGAGTACCCGGTATGAACGGAGTAACCGCGATACTTATGAATTGTCTTCCTTGGCGAGTTCGGATATTTACGGTGAGTTACCTTCCGGTTACGAGGCGGGGTATGTAGATAGTTTGAGCAACCGTAGCCACAGCCGCAGTAATGGGCACGACCTGAATGTAGGAGTCAACTATTCGGATGACACATGGATGTTTAACGCATCACTGGGGGTTACGCCGCAAAGGCGTACCATTGACCGGAAAGTAGGGAAACTTTATGCGGATACTGCCATGAATATGATTGATTTCCAACCTATGATATGGATGAGCTGGCGGAAGAAAGAGATGCGTGTCAGCCTGAATTATAACGGTAATACCCGGCAGCCTTCTTTGTCGGATTTGATGCCGTTGACGGATAATAGCAATCCGCTGTATATCACCCGTGGAAATCCTGACTTGAAGCAGATGTTTAGTCATAATATACGTCTGAATTTTCAGAACTCACCTAAAGGTATATCTGCAAACCTAGGCGGACAGGTGGAGCAAAACAGTGTTACACAAGTCATGATATATGACGTGCAGACCGGTGGACGCGAAACGTATCCGGTCAATATAAACGGTAATTGGAATTTGTCCGGAGGGGCTAGCTGGTGGAAACGTTTTGGACATTTCTCTTTAAGATTGGATATGTCCGGTAATCATAGTAACCGTGTAGGTATGATTAATGAAGATAAAAGCTTACAGCCGGAAAAGAGTACAACCCGTGATACCGGATTGAATTGTGAGGCACAGGCGTCTTATCAACCTTCTTGGGGAGGCATTGACTTATCTACTTCCTGGAATTACCAATACTCGCTTAATTCTTTGAACGATAATGATACCTATACGCGTTATTATAATTTCGGTCTGAATGGTTATGTTGATTTTCCTTTCGGGTTGCAGTTGCGCACAGATGCTACGTATAATCTTCGTAGCGGAACGAATATTCAGAAAGGGGAAGATGATGAAATATTGTGGAATGCCGGTGCTACATGGCGTTTCCTGAAGAAGAAGGAAGCGGAATTGTCGGCTTATTGGGCGGATATTCTGGGAAAGAAAAAAAGTTATGGGCGTATGGCTACTTCTGATGGCTTTTATGAGTATCGTACGCAGGAAATAAAGGGATATTTCATCGTCACTTTTAAATATAACTTTCGTTTGATGATGTGAGTTTTAGAAAAAAGTCGTATGTTTGCTACACAACCATAAAATTAAGTTTACTATGAACGGTAATTATGTCATTAATATCGGTCGCCAACTAGGTAGCGGCGGAAAAGAAATAGGAGAGAAACTGGCTGCTCGTCTGGGCATTGACTTTTACGATAAAGAACTGATTAATCTGGCATCTGAGGAGAGCGGATTATGCAAAGAGTTTTTTGAGAAGGCGGACGAGAAAGCTTCGCAGGGAATTATCGGCGGATTATTTGGTATGCGTTTCCCCTTTATCAGTGAGGGAGCCATGCCTTGTAACAATTGTTTGAGTAATGATGCACTGTTCAAGGTACAGAGTGACGTTATCCGTCGTTTGGCGGCAGAAAAATCCTGTGTGTTTGTAGGACGCTGTGCTGACTATATTTTAAGGGAACATCCCCGTTGTGCCAATGTTTTTATCTCGGCTTCCAAAGAAGACCGTATCATACGTCTTTGCCGGATTCATAATGTGAATGAAGAAGTGGCGGAAGAGATGATAGAGAAAGCCGATAAAAGACGTTCGGAATATTATAATTATTATAGTTATAAGACATGGGGAGCGGCAGCTACTTATCATCTGTGTATTGATTCGTCTTCTTTAGGGATTGAAGAAACAGTACGGTTTGTAGAAGAATTTGTGGCTAAGAAGTTACAATTAAGGTTTTGATTCGGAGAAACTGACTAGGTAGTAAATAAAATAAAGCCGGCTATTCCTTTTATGGAGTTGGCCGGCTTTATCATTTATATAAACTAAGCTTGATTTACATCATTGCCAGTAATATCATTTGTCCCGTTAGAATGCGGAGGAACATAGATAATGGATAAACAGTAGAGTAACCTACTGCCGGAGCATCTCCGGATGTTGTCTGATTGGCGTACGCCAATGCGGGAGGGTCGGTATTACTACCGGCAATCAATCCCATGAGGGTAAAGTAGTTTACTTTATAATATAGTCTGGCGATAGCACCGATAATGAGTAACGGAATGACGGTAATTAAGAAACCACAACCTACATAAAGTAATCCATCACCCTCGACAACCGTTTGTACGAAGTTGGCGCCGGCATCTATACCCACACTGGCAAGGAACAGCACAATACCGATTTCACGAAGCATCAGGTTGGCGCTCATGGTGGTATAAGTCACCAGGTGGAGTTTATGACCGAAGCGTCCGATAAGGATTGCAACTACCAGCGGACCACCTGCCAGACCAAGTTTCAATGGTGTCGGCATACCGGGGAATGCGATAGGAAGACTACCCAAAAGGATACCCAGGAAAATACCTACGAAAATAGTTACGATATTCGGAGTATCCAAGCGCTTCAATTGATTACCTAAGACACCTGCTACACGCTCTACTGCATCCTGCTGGCCTACTACCATAACACGGTCGCCTACTTGCAGTATCAGGTTGGGATCAGCGAACAAGTCCATACCGGAACGATTGACACGGGTTACATTGACATCGTACATACTACGGAAGTGCATAGAACCCAGCGTCTTTCCGTTGATTTCCGGTTTGGTGACCAGGATACGGCGGGATACCATTGGGAGATCTTGTTTCTCCCAGTCTATATCTACTTCCTTACCGATGAATACGGTAATGGCGGGTGCATCTTCTTCAGAGCAGACGATAAATAGCTGGTCGCCTACATTGAAAATAGTCTCATGGTTCGGAATGCTTACGTGTCCTTCGTGACGAATGCGGGAGCAAACGAACTGACGTCCTAGAAATTCTTTAATCTCAATCAGTGTCTTTCCACTGATAGACTCGTTGCGTACCTCAAGGCTCAACATATGCGGCTTATGATGTGCATCTCCGCTCTGCATTTTCAGGCTTTCTTCTTCTTTTGCCATATTGACACGGAAGATGTAGCGGATAGCGATGATAGAACCGATAATACCTACTACGCCGAGCGGATAAGCACAGGCATAACCCAATGCGATCTGCGGGCCGTTGTAGCTCAACTGGTTCAGTGCTTCGTTGGCAGCACCAAGTCCCGGAGTGTTCGTTACAGCTCCGTAGAGAATACCTACCATCATCGGCAATTCAACACGACCGTTCCAAAGGTAATAGAGCCCCAATGCAACAGCAATATTTAACACTACGATGCCTACAGCCAACAGGTTCAATGTCATTCCCCCCTTTTTGAAAGAAGAGAAGAAAGACGGCCCCACCTGAAGACCGATACAGAATACGAACAAAATCAATCCGAACTCACGGATGAAATGTAGGATGTGTGTATCGGCCGTGAAGCCGAAATGTCCCATTAGGATGCCGGCAAACAAAACAAATGTGACGCCCAAAGATACACCGAATATCTTTATCTTACCGAGATACACGCCGGCTGCCACTACGAATGCGTAGAGGAACACGATGTGTGCCACGGAACTGGGGTCCCACAATAAACTTTGTAACCAATCCATAATATAGCAGTTTTTATAATGTTTTTCTAAAAACGAGTGCAAAATTACTCATAACATTGGAGCTAATCAAATAAAAGAAGAACTAAAAATGAAGAATTTCTATGCAGATTGTATGCACTTGACGAATCGGGGCGTCCTGTGCGAATTTTCCCTAAAAAAGAGATTCGTTTTAACTTATTGGTTATATTTGCAGGTCGAACGACTGACATTTAGAAAGAGATAGATAAAAATAAAGACAATATTAATCTTGTTTTAATTTTAAATAAACTATGGCAGACAAAAAAGAAAAACTCTTCTCAGACTTTTCTCCTGTCTCCACCGAACAATGGATGGAGAAGGTTACAGCCGACTTGAAAGGTGCTGATTTTGAGAAGAAGCTCGTTTGGAAGACGAACGAAGGATTCAAAGTGAAACCTTTCTACCGGATGGAGGACCTGGAAGGGTTGAAGACGACAGACGCACTTCCCGGAGAATTCCCTTATTTAAGAGGAACCAAGAAGGACAACAATGAATGGCTGGTACGTCAGGAAATCAAAGTGGAATGTCCTAAAGAGGCCAATGCGAAAGCACTGGATATCCTGAACAAAGGTGTCGATTCACTTTCTTTCCATGTAAAGGCAAAAGAACTCAATGCGGAATATCTTGAGACTCTGTTGAATGATATTCAAGCTGAGTGTGTTGAACTGAACTTCTCTACTTGTCAGGGACACGTTGTTGAACTGGCTAATCTGCTGGTAGCTTATTTCCGGAAGAAGGATTATGATGTGAAGAAGCTGAAAGGCTCTATCAACTATGATTTCTTCAACAAAATGCTGACCCGCGGCAAGGAAAAGGGTGATATGGTGCAAACTGCTAAAGCACTGATTGAAGCTATCCAACCGCTTCCTTTCTACCGCGTACTGAATGTGAACGCATTATCGCTGAACAATGCCGGAGCTTATATTTCTCAGGAATTGGGGTATGCACTGGCTTGGGGTAATGAATACATGAGCCAACTGACCGATGCCGGTGTTCCTGCTGCTATAGTGGCTAAAAAAATCAAATTCAACTTCGGTATCAGTTCCAACTATTTCCTTGAAATTGCTAAATTCCGTGCAGCACGTCTGTTGTGGGCGAATATTGTAGCTTCTTACAATCCGGAATGTTTGCGCGACTGTGATAACAAAGGTGCTAACGGTGAATGTCGTTGCGCGGCAAAAATGGCGGTTCATACCGAAACTTCCACTTTCAATCTGACTTTGTTTGATGCACACGTGAACCTGCTCCGTACACAAACTGAAGCGATGAGCGCTGCATTAGGTGGTGTGGATTCTATGACAGTGACTCCGTTTGACAAGACATACGAGACTCCGGATGAATTCTCCGAACGTCTGGCACGCAATCAACAACTATTGTTGAAGGAAGAATCTCATTTCGATAAAGTAATTGACCCGGCTGCCGGCTCTTATTATATTGAAAACCTGACAATTTCTATTGCACAGCAAGCATGGAACTTGTTCCTGTCTGTAGAAGAAGCCGGTGGTTTCTATGTAGCATTGAAGGCGGGGACTGTTCAGGCTGCTGTCAACGAAAGTAATAAAGCCCGTCATAAAGCGGTGGCCCAACGTCGTGAAGTATTGCTGGGTACTAACCAATTCCCGAACTTCAATGAAAAGGCCGGAGATAAGCAACCGGTTGAAGCAAAATGTTGCTGTGGTGGAAAAGACCATACTTGTGAGAAAGACGTGGATACATTGGTATTCGACCGTGCTGCCAGCGAGTTTGAAGCATTGCGTCTCGAAACGGAAGCATCCGGCAAACGTCCGAAAGCATTCATGCTGACTATCGGTAATCTGGCTATGCGTCAGGCACGTGCGCAATACTCTTGCAACTTCCTGGCTTGTGCCGGTTATGAAGTGGTTGATAATCTCGGATTTGAAACGGTAGAAGCTGGAGTAGAAGCAGCTATGGCTGCCAAAGCTGATATTGTCGTAATCTGTTCAAGTGATGATGAATATGCGGAATATGCAATTCCTGCATTCAAGGCATTGGACGGCCGCGCTATGTTTATCGTTGCCGGTGCTCCTGCTTGTATGGACGAACTGAAAGCAGCAGGTATCGAAAACTTCATCCATGTCCGTGTCAACGTACTGGATACCTTGAAAGAGTTTAACGCCAAACTATTGAAGTAAGATGAGAAAAGATTTTAAAAACTTAGATATATATGCCGCATTTCAGCCTGCTAACGGTGCTGAATGGCAAAAGGCTAACGGTATCTCCGCTGACTGGAAAACACCGGAACACATTGAAGTGAAGCCTGTTTATACAAAAGAAGACCTCGAAGGAATGGAACACCTCGGCTATGCTGCCGGACTTCCGCCCTATCTGCGTGGTCCGTATTCAGTAATGTACACGCTTCGTCCTTGGACTATCCGCCAGTATGCCGGATTCTCCACTGCTGAAGAATCAAATGCTTTCTATCGCCGTAACTTGGCTTCCGGTCAGAAAGGTCTGTCGGTAGCATTCGACTTGGCTACTCATCGCGGTTATGACCCCGACCACGAACGTGTTGTGGGCGACGTAGGTAAGGCAGGTGTGTCTATCTGTTCCTTAGAGAACATGAAAGTCCTGTTCGATGGCATTCCTTTGAACAAGATGTCCGTGTCTATGACAATGAACGGTGCGGTACTTCCTATTATGGCATTCTATATCAATGCCGGACTGGAACAAGGTGCCAAACTGGAAGAAATGGCAGGTACAATCCAAAACGATATTCTGAAAGAGTTTATGGTGCGTAACACCTATATTTATCCGCCTGCATTCTCTATGAAGATTATTTCCGATATCTTCGAATATACTTCACAGAAGATGCCGAAATTCAATTCTATCTCTATCTCCGGTTACCACATGCAGGAAGCAGGTGCTACGGCGGATATCGAGTTGGCTTATACATTGGCTGACGGTTTGGAATATCTTCGTGCCGGAACTGCCGCAGGCATCGACATTGATGCGTTTGCTCCGCGTCTGTCTTTCTTCTGGGCGATTGGAACCAATCACTTTATGGAAATAGCCAAGATGCGTGCTGCACGTATGTTGTGGGCAAAGATTGTGAAACAATTCAATCCGAAGAACCCGAAATCACTGGCGTTGCGTACTCACTCGCAGACTTCCGGCTGGTCACTGACCGAACAGGATCCGTTCAATAACGTAGGACGTACCTGTATTGAGGCTATGGCTGCAGCTTTGGGGCATACTCAATCTTTGCATACCAATGCATTGGATGAGGCTATTGCTCTTCCAACAGATTTTTCTGCACGTATTGCACGTAATACACAGATTTACATTCAGGAAGAAACTTACATCTGCAAGAACGTTGACCCATGGGGTGGTTCTTACTATGTAGAATCTCTGACGAACGAACTGGCACACAAGGCTTGGGAGCATATTCAGGAAATTGAAAAACTGGGTGGTATGGCGAAAGCTATCGAAACAGGTATTCCAAAGATGCGTATCGAAGAAGCTGCTGCACGTACACAGGCTCGTATCGACAGTGGTCAGCAGACAATTGTCGGTGTGAACAAGTATCGTCTGGAAAAAGAAGCTCCGATTGATATTCTAGAAATTGATAATACAGCCGTTCGTCTTGAACAGATTGAAAACCTGAAACGTTTGAAAGATGGACGTAATCAGGCTGAAGTGGACAAAGCATTGGCAGCAATTACCGAATGTGTGAAGACTGGCAAGGGTAACTTGTTGGAATTGGCTGTGGAAGCAGCTCGTGTTCGCGCAACATTGGGTGAAATTTCTTATGCTTGCGAACAGATAGTAGGACGTTATAAAGCAATAATTAGAACTATATCAGGCGTGTATTCATCAGAAAGTAAAAACGATAGCGACTTCAAACGTGCTTGTGAACTGGCCGAGAAGTTCGCGAAGAAAGAGGGGCGTCAACCTCGTATCATGGTTGCAAAGATGGGACAGGACGGTCACGACCGTGGTGCTAAAGTGGTAGCAACAGGTTATGCGGACTGTGGTTTCGACGTGGATATGGGACCGTTGTTCCAGACTCCGGCAGAAGCTGCTCGTGAAGCGGTAGAAAACGATGTTCATGTAGTAGGTGTTTCTTCACTGGCTGCCGGACATAAGACATTGGTTCCGCAAATTATTGAAGAACTGAAGAAACTGGGTCGCGAAGACATTGTAGTGATTGCCGGTGGTGTTATTCCTGCACAAGATTACGATTTCTTGTATAAGGCAGGTGTAGCTGCTATCTTCGGTCCGGGTACTCCGGTAGCGAAAGCTGCTTGTCAGATTCTGGAAATCCTAATGGATGAAGAATAACTTCTGAAATTATTTGAATCATATTTATACTCCCACCTTTTAGACCTGTTTGGGGTTAGAAGGTGGGATGTTTTTTTATTTATATTCTTTGTCTTCTCCTAATTTTGTCTATATTTGTCCAGCTTTCATTGTAAAAAGACTTAATGAATGAATGGAAAGAGAGATGACATGGATGCCCGTTTTGAGCAATTTTATGCCGCTAATTTCCCCCGAGTCAAGAATTTTGCGCGGTTGTTGACCAAGTCGGAGGAGGATGCAGAAGATATTGCCCAAAATATATTTCTTAAGTTATGGACCCGTCCTGAATTGTGGGAGGGGCAGGAAACCATGACTAGTTATCTTTATACCGTGACCCGGAATGAAATATTCAATCTGTTCAAGCATCAGAAGGTAGAACAGGAATATGAAGATAAAGTTTTGAAAGCACAGTTGTTGGGTGAACTTTGTGATGAAGATTCCTCCCTGTTAGAAAATCTATATTATAAAGAAGTGCTGCTGCTTATCAAAATGACGCTTAGTCAGTTGCCTGACCGCCGTAGACAGGTTTTTGAGATGAGTCGTTTTGAGGGGCTTTCTCATAAAGAAATAGCAGATAAATTACAAATCCCCTTACGTACAGTAGAAGATCATATCTATAAAACATTGACTGAACTTCGTAAAATGTTAATGTTTGTTATTCTATTCCGAATCTTCCCGTAGTTTTTCTTTCTGGATAGTGATATTTATGTAAGCGTTTTAAAATACAATAATAAATATCACTTTATGAAGAATTATATTCGAGACGTAATCGACCGCTATATTAAACATGACTATCCGGAGGAAGTCAATCAGGATTTTCGTACATGGTTGACTGACGAAGAGCGTGCCGACGAAAAAGAACATGAACTAAATAAACTTTGGGAGGCGACCGAAGCTGTCACAACTCCCGGTTATCGTGATTCTCTGGAACGGATGCATGAACTTACGGGAATCGGATCAAGACGACGGATTTATTCTTTACGTACCCGTTTAGTGGTTTGGCGGGTAGCGGCAGCTTTATTGATAACTGTTTCTTCTATTTCTATCTATCTGGCATTGCAGAACCGCCAGGCTCCGGACCTGTTGCAAGCATATATTCCTACAGCCGAGACACGAAATATAACTTTGCCGGACGGTACACAAGTGTTGATAAATTCTCAAAGTACTTTACTTTATCCACAGCAATTCACGGGTGATACACGATGTGTTTATCTGGTAGGAGAAGCCAATTTTAAAGTGAAGCGTGACGAAGAGCATCCTTTTATTGTGAAGTCCTCCGATTTTCAGGTGACCGCATTGGGAACAGAGTTCAATGTGACCGCTTATCCGGATGAAGACGAAGTGACGGCAACGTTGATTTCGGGAAAAGTGCTGGTAGAGTATAACGGACAGAAGAATCAGGAAGTTTTAAATCCGAACGAACAGCTGGCATATAATAAGCGCACTCGTTCCGGAAACGTAGTTCGTCCTGATATGCAGGATATCACAGCCTGGCAACGTGGTGAAATCGTATTTCGCAGCATGACGCTAGAGGAAATATTCACCCGTCTTGAACGTAAATACCCCTACACATTTGTTTACAGTTTCCGTAGTCTGAAAGGTGACCGTTTCAATCTTACTTTCGGGCAAAATGCTTCTATGGAAGAAGTGATGGATATTATCGCTCGTGTGACGGGAAATCTGGACTATAAAATAGTGGGAGACAAGTGCTATATTTCAGGCACCGGGGAAGGGCGTCTCCGGCACCGATGAAGATAGGCTCCGGTACCGGGGAAGACATGCTTCGGCACCGGGGAACAAAATAGAACTTGTAAACACTGAATATTAACCTTAAAATACATTGAGCCTATGCGGAAAAAATATCCGGGAGAAGCTGCAACCTTCCCCCGGATGTGAAATCGGAATTCTTACTATTAGCGTTAACCAGACGCTACTAAATTCGAGAATCTAACTTTATCTGTATAAACTAATACTAAGAAGATGCAGCAAATTTATGAATTTATAGCCAATAAGCAGACATTCAGCCGAGTATTTATGCTTTTTTTGTGCTGTCTGCTCCTTTCTACATCCACTTTTGCTCAAAATAGCAGTGCCCGGATTACGATCCATAAGAAAAATATATCGGTTATCGAGGCATTGAAAGAAGTGGAAAAACAAACGAAACTGTCCGTTGGCTACAACGAATCGCAGTTGAAAAACAAACCCTCCATCAATTTGGCGTTGGAAAAGGCTACGTTGGAGAGTTCTTTCAAAGAAATCCTTAAAAATACAGGATATACCTATCAGTTAAAAGGAAAATACGTAATCATCGTTCCGCAAGAAAAACAGGAAGTGGAAATCGCGTCTGCCAAACGTATCACCGGACGTGTGCTGGATGATAACGGAGAACCTCTAATTGGGGTTAATGTACATGTTGAAGGAACGAGTGTCGGGTCTATCACGGACATGGACGGTAATTTTATACTCGAAGCTCCTGTAGGAAGCGTGTTGAGTATCAGTTATGTAGGTTATACTCCACAGACGGTAAAAGTAACCGGACAGAATACATATAGCGTGCAACTGGCTTCGGATACAAAACTGTTGAGTGAAGTCGTTGTAACCGCACTTGGTATTAAACGCGAACAGAAAGCGTTGAGCTATAACGTACAACAAGTAAAGTCCGACGAACTGACTCAGATTAAGGATGCTAATTTTGTGAACAGCCTGAATGGTAAAGTAGCGGGAGTTACTATCAATACGAGTTCTTCCGGTGTCGGTGGGGCAAGTAGAGTGGTCATGCGTGGTACGAAGTCCATTGAACAGAGTAGCAATGCTTTGTACGTGATTGACGGTATTCCTATGTATAATTTCGGTGGCGGAGGAGATACGGAATTTGGTTCAAAGGGAGCTACCGAGGCCATTGCTGATATTAATCCGGAAGATATAGAAAGCATTTCCGTACTGACTGGAGCGGCAGCTGCCGCCCTTTATGGTAGTAATGCGGCGAATGGCGCGATTGTGATTACTACGAAAAAAGGACAGGTAGGCAAACTGCAAGTCGGTGTATCAAGTGGCATTGAATGGTTGAATGCTTTTAAGATGCCCGATTTCCAAGGACGTTATGGTACAGGAAGTAATGGTAAAACAGGAAATTCCAATATTTATAGCTGGGGACCGAAGCTGACCCCGGCTGCTCAAACAGGATATGAACCGGATGATTTTTTTGATACGGGTGCGGTATATACAAATTCCGTTACGTTGTCTACCGGAACGGATAAAAATCAGACTTTCTTTTCTGCGGCTGCCGTCAATTCGGCAGGGATGGTTCCCAACAATAGGTATAACAGATATAATTTTACTTTCCGTAATACGACCAGTTTCTTGAATGATAAGATGAAACTGGATGTAAGTGCAAGCTATATTCTCCAGAACGACCGTAATATGACCAATCAGGGGCAGTACTCCAATCCGTTGGTTTCTGCTTATCTTTTCCCTCGTGGAGACGATTTCTCTATCGTGAAGAATTTCGAGCGTTGGGATGAAGCGCGAAAGATCAGTGTACAGTTCTGGCCACAGGGCGAAGGTGACCTCCGTATGCAGAATCCTTACTGGATTGCTTACCGTAATCTGCGTCTGAGTCAGAAGAAGCGTTATATGCTGTCTGCTCAATTGAGTTATGACATTACCGACTGGTTGAATATATCGGGACGTGTACGTGTGGATAACACACACACCAAGTATGAACAGAAGCTCTATGCCAGCTCTAACCTTACGATTACGGAAGAGAGTACGCAGGGACACTATACCATCTCCAAGCCCGACGAAACACAAACGTATGCCGACGTGCTTGCCAACATCAACAAGCGTTTTAATGACTTCTCACTGGTAGCAAACGTGGGTGCCAGCATTGTGAACAACAGATACGAAGATTTGAGTTATCGTGGCCCGATTCGTGAAAAGGGAATACCGAACGTGTTTAATGTGTTCGACCTCGACAACACAAAGAAGAAAGCCCGTCAGGACGAATGGCAGGAACAGACGCAATCAGTCTTCGCCAGTGTGGAAGTGGGATGGAAGAGTATGCTCTATCTTACACTGACCGGGCGAAACGACTGGGCTTCGCAACTTGCCAATTCTTCTACACCTTGTTTCTTCTATCCGTCTGTAGGACTTTCGGGGGTTATCTCCGAAATGCTGACTTTGCCGGAATTTATCGACTATATGAAGGTTCGTGGCTCTTTCAGTTCCGTTGGTATGCCTTATCCCCGTAATCTGACATCGCCCACTTACGAATACGATGAGGCTAATCAGCAATGGAAGCCCAAGACACACTATCCTATCAAGGACTTGAAGCCCGAGCGTACCAACTCGTGGGAATTGGGGCTGGATATGCGTCTTTTCAAGGATTTCAGCCTCGGCTTCTCATGGTATTTGGCAAATACTTTCAACCAAACCTTCGATCCGAAAGTTTCCGTATCTTCCGGTTACAGCAAGATTTATTTGCAGACAGGATATGTGCGCAACTCCGGTGTGGAACTTTCATTGGGCTACGGACATACCTGGAACAACCATTTGCACTGGGAAAGTAATTTCACTCTCTCTCACAACAAGAATACGATAAAAGACCTGGTGACCAGCTATATTCATCCCGAAACGGGATTGCCTATCACACAGAATCGTTTGGATGTAGGCGGATTGGGCAAAGCGCGATTTATTTTGAAGAAAGGGGGTACGTTGGGTGATCTTTACACACAGAGTGACTTGAAACGGGACAATAGTGGCATGGTGGAGATTGATCCTTCCGGTGCGCTGACTACTGAAGACAACCTGCCGGACATTAAGCTGGGTAGTGTATTCCCGAAAGCTAATCTGGCATGGAATAACCGCTTCGAATGGCGTGGTATCAGTCTAAGCGCACTCTTTACAGCACGTATCGGAGGTATTGCTTATTCTGCCACACAGGCGGCAATGGATCAGTATGGAGTGTCCGAACGTTCGGCACAAGCCCGTGACAACGGTGGTGTGTTGCTCAACGGACGTACTCTTGTGGATGCGCAAACGTATTACAGCCTCATCGGAAACAGTAGCGGATTGCCGCAGTATTACACTTACAGTGCTACGAACGTGCGTCTTCAAGAAGCCAGTGTGGGTTATACCATTCCCCGCAAATGGCTGGGAGGTGTGTGTGATATCAATGTCTCTGTGGTAGGTCGTAATCTTTGGATGATTTACTGTCGTGCACCTTTCGACCCTGAAGCGGTGGCGAATACCGGTAATTATTATCAAGGCATTGATAACTTCATGTTGCCGAGTACCCGTAATATCGGTGTGAATGTGAAAATAAACTTTTAACCCGTTAAATCAGATCGTATGAAACAAGTGAAATCTTTCTTAAAGATATTCTCCCTGGGACTTCTGCTGGTGGGCGGAGCAGCCTGTACGGGCAACTTCGATGAAATCAACCGCAAGGAGTACGAAGTGACCAAGGATGAGCAGGGACGCGAAAACTACAATATAGGCTCTACCCTGCGAGGTTTGCAAGGGTTGGTGGTACCTACCAAAGAGCATCTTTATCAGTTTATCGAGGCTTTGGCGGCAGGTCCGTTTGCCGGGTATTATGGTACAACGCTCGTGCGTACCGATAAATTTGAAACTTATAACCCGTCTGTTGACTGGCAGGATAAGACGTATGGTGATATTTTTACCGAATCTTATCCGCTTTACCGCGATTTGCAGGATCAGAGCGATGATCCTGTAGCACTGGCTCTTGCCAAATTGCTGCGGGTAGCTATTATGCACCGTATGACGGATATGTATGGCCCCATTCCTTATAGCAAGGTGATAGACGAGCAGGGTAGTGTTTCGCTTAATGTGCCCTATGATTCGCAGGAAGCTGTTTACAAGCAAATGCTGAAGGAACTTGATGAAGTGAGTTCCGTGTTGAAGGAAAATCTTACGATAGGTTCTGAAGCATTCCGTAAGTTTGACGATGTTTATTACGGTGATGTTAGCAAGTGGTATAAATTTGCCAATTCCCTGAAGTTGCGTATGGCTATCCGCATGGTGTATGTTGATCCTACTACGGCACAACAAGTGGCACAGGATGCCGTAGATGCAGGGGTTATCACGGACAATGCCGATAATGCCGAAATGAAGGTGGAGGAAAACCGTGCCGCTATGGTTTTCAACGGCTGGTCCGACCATCGGATGGGTGCCGACTTGCTTTGTTACATGAACGGGTATCAGGATCCTCGGCGGGAGAAGATGTTCACTCAAGTGGAAATCACGGAAACAGTTGGTGGTAAGCCGACGAAAGTGTCCGGCTTTGCCGGTATTCGTATCGGTATTGATGTGGTGAACAAGGAAAGCGTGATAGACCGTTATAGCAAACCGATTATATCTACTGCCAGTCCTTATCCGTGGATGAATGCGGCAGAAGTCACTTTCCTGCGTGCCGAAGGTGCATTGCGTGGCTGGGCGATGGGAGGCGATGCCAAGAGCCTATATGAAGAAGCAATTGCTCTTTCTTTTGAACAGTACGGACTTCCTGCCACGGATGCTCTTTCTTATGCGACCAATGCTTCCAATACCCCGCAAGCCTACACAGACCCTGTGAATGGAACCTATTCAGCCGGAGCCGTTAGCAGCATTACTGTTGCCTGGCAAGAGGGTGATGAATATACCGAGAAGAATCTGGAGCGTATCATTACCCAGAAATGGATTGCTATGTTTCCTTCTACGGTAGAGGCATGGAGTGAATATCGTCGTACGGATTATCCTCACTTATTGCCTGTGGTAGTGAACAACAGTGGTGGTACTATTGACGATACGAAAGCTAAAATACGTCGCTTGTGGTATCCGCCCAGCGAATATTCCGGTAACCGGCAGTATATTCTGGAGGCCGTCGGTATGTTGGGTGGCCCTGATAACGGCGCTACTTCTCTTTGGTGGGACAAGAAACCGAGACCGTAGGGACATGAAACTGGAAATGTGAGAACTAGAAAACAAGAAGATATAGAAACTAAAACAAGAAGATATGAATATGAGAATTTCCATTGCTAACATCTTCACTCATCTGTTCCTGTTGCTGGCATTGCTTGCTACCGCTTCGTGCAGCGACTGGACGGATCAGAAAACTGTTGATATTGATCCGCAGCATGCCAAAGAACAGAATCCTGAACTTTGGGCTCGTTACATGGAGACGCTGCGTACGTATAGGCAAAGCAAACACTTTGTCACTTACGGTAGTTTCGACAATAGTGCCGAAAAGTCGAAGAATGAAGGTGATTACCTCCGTTCATTGCCCGACTCATTGGACATCGTAACTCCGACGCATCCCGAAAGCC
>OGHB01000781.1_pt1 | contig 15918 bp, 10 predicted proteins | sample 1571451 | NCBI WGS metagenome assembly OGHB01 (sample SAMEA2582071, study PRJEB24529) | metagenome | biome: Human gut stool | place: China | collected 2011
CCTCGTAACCCTCAGCATCAAACATCTGACGGAAAGCCAGACGGCCAATACGACCGAAACCATTGATAGCAACTCTAACAGCCATTGTAATAGTACCTCCTAATTATTTTACCCATAATCGGATAAATCACGGTATCTTTATTGTAGACCAAAACCGGCAAACTTTCAAGTGTCTGCTAAAAAATTAACAACACAATTTCATCTTTTTTTACTTTTGTATGATTTTATGCACCCTGTCACAAAGCTTTTGTTCAATTACACCAAGGGTGCGCAGCCGCTTTTGTCAGTTATTTCCAGCTTTTTCCTGCCCAATACAGGCAAGCCCCATGCCGCCGATGCAGCACAGCGCAAGGCCGGAAAGCAGTTCCGGCAACACCGCCGCCATGCCGCCGCCAAAGCCTGCTGCCAACAGCAGGAGCACCCGGGGCAGCTCCCAGCACAGGCACAGACAAAAGGCTGCAAGCGCCGCTGCGTGCAGGGTGCGGCCGTTTTCCGGCCGGGGCAGATACAATGTGCGCGCCAGCGCCGCCAGAAGCAGCAATGCCGCCAGCTCCTGCCAGACTGCCGCCGTGGGCTGTACCCGGTGCCAGCTGGAGCTGTTCTCCATAAAGCGCATCAGCACGTTCCAGTAAAACAGCGCACTGCCCGCGATGGCCAGCGGCAGACCGCCGGTGGGCGTTTTCCAGCCGTCTCCGCGCAGCCAGCTGCGCCCAAGGTTGCTCAGCCACACGGCACAGGCTACCTCCAGCAGAATGCGTACAAAGGTGCTTACCGTACCGGCGGCCAGTACAAACTGTGCTGCACCGGCAGCCAGCATACACACTGCCCCGGCAAAGGCCAGCGCGCCTGCCGCCGGGCGGCGGCTGCGCAGCGGCATCTCAGACAGCGGACGGCTGCGGCCGACCAGCACTGCAGCCAGCACCACAGCGCCCAAGGCAAGATACCGCCACCACACCGAACCTGCGGTACACAGGCCGGTGGCGACGTCCGTAGCAAAGGCAAGGTCTGCGCCGCGGCCAAGGCCAAGCAGTACGCAGAGCAGGACAATAATTAACTCTAACGGTTCCATTAACGCTCCTCGATGGGCTTATACTTCTGACGCACGCCCAGATACTTGTAGGCCGGGCGGATGATCCGGTTGGCAAAGATCACCTCTTCCACCCGGTGTGCGCACCAGCCCGGCACACGGGCGATGGCGAACAGCGGGGTGTACAGATCCTCCGAGATGCCCAGCATATTGTAGATCAGGCCGCTGAACAGGTCCACGTTGGCGCATACCGGCTTGGAATTGCCTTTTTCCTCGGCAAAGATGCCGGGTGCCAGCCGCTCGATGCTGCACAGCATATTGTACTCTTCCTCAAAGCCCTTTTCGTAGGCCAGATGCTTTGCGCGATGCTTCAAGATGACTTCACGGGGATCGCTGATGGTGTAAACCGCATGACCCATGCCGTAGATCAGGCCGGAGCCGTCACCCGCCTGCTTGCGCAGGATGCGGCGCAGATACTCGCGCACCTCATCGTCATCCTCCGGATTCTCGACGTGCTTGAGGATATCCTGCAGCTGGCGGTTGACCATCAGGTTCGCACCGCCGTGCTTGGGGCCTTTCAGGGCACCGATGGCCGCAGAGATGGCCGAGTAGGTGTCCGTACCGGAGGAGGACAGCACGCGGGTGGTAAAGGTGGAGCAGTTGCCGCCGCCGTGGTCTGCGTGCACCAGCAGGCACATATCCAGCAGCTTTGCCTCCTCGTGGGTGAACTTCTGATCCGGGCGGTAGGTGCTGAGGATGTGTTCTGCCGTGCTCTGACCGGGCTTGGGCAGATGGAAGAACATGCTCTGCTTGTCGTAGTAGCGGCGCTTCATCTGGTAAGCGTTCACCATCATAGTGGGCATGCTGGCGATCAGGTTGATGCTCTGGTTCAGGATATTCTCAAGGCTCAGATCCTCGGCGCGGTCATCGTAGGAGTACAGGCCCAGCACACAGCGCTGCAACTTGTTCATGATATTGGGCGAGGGGGCGTTCATGGTGTCCATGAAGCCGTCCGGCAGGGCGCGGGACTCTGCCAGGATCTCGCAGAAATCGTCCAGCTGCTCCCGGGTGGGCAGGCTGCCGAACAAAAGCAGCCAGATCACTTCCTCAAACACAAAGCGGTCGTTGCGGTAAGCCTCGTCCACGATCTCGTTGATGTTGACGCCCCGGTAGATCAGCTTGCCGGGGGTGGGGATCACATGACCTTCCTGATCTTTTTTGTAGCCCACAACGTCACAGACGTTGGTCAGGCCGGCCAGCACGCCGGTGCCATCCGGGTTGCGCAGGCCGCGCTTGACCCCCAGCCGCTCGCTGGTCTCCGGGTCGATGTAGTTGTTTGCGATGTACTCCTCGCACAGGGTACGCATGGTCGTCGGGTCCAGCGTTGCCACTTCTGCGTGTGCAAAGTTCATAGGAGTGCTCCTTTCCGTCTCTTACTTTTATACTTTCCGATCCCGTCCACCCTACGCTCTGATGGACATACTTTTATAATATCGCTTTTGTGCAGTAAATTCAAGCGCTAAGTGTACACTTCTCACCGCAAAGCGCAAAAACACCGGGGTTTCCCTGCGCATTTCCCGCCGGTTTGCACGCTGCCGGGCGTATGATGTACCCAAAGCTTGCGTTCCGGGAGGAGGTCTAGTATGAAACGTTCCTTTTTGCTGCTGTGTACCGTTCTGCTGGTGCTGGGCTGCGTGCTGCCGTGTGCCGCCTACCGCCTTGCCCGCATGACCCTTGCGCAGGGTTCTGCTCCGTCCGCAGCCGAAGCTGCCTCTGCCGCTTCGGAAGAAAACAGCAGTCAGTCCCCCTCCCCTGCTGACACAGTCGATACCGTTTGCTTTACGGATCAGAGCACCGGGCAGACGGTAACGCTGCCGCTGCGGGAATACCTGATTGGGGCAGTTGCCGCCGAAATGCCGGTCAGCTGGCCGGACGAAGCACTGAAGGCGCAGGCAGTGGCGGCGCACAGCTATGCCCTCTACCGCCGGGATCACAGCATCGAGGAAAACGGCGCATGGTTCACCGCAGACCCCGCCCGGCGGCAAGGCTGCTTGACCGATGCAGTGCTGCACAGTTACTGGGGCACCGGCTACGCGGCCAACTACGCCCGGCTTTCCGCGCTGGTGGATGCGGTACAGACGCAGGTGCTGTATTACGGGGACGCCCCCGCCGGAACAAGCTACTTTGCCATGTCCAACGGCCGCACCGAGGCCAGCGAGAATGTCTGGGGCACCGCCCTGCCCTATCTGGTACCGGTGGACAGCAGCACTGACACCGCCGCAGAAAACTACGAATACACCCTGAACCTTTCCGCCGCCCAATTACAACAGCTGCTGGCCGAGCGGCTGGGCATCGCCGCTGACCTCTCCCAGCAGGCGCAGTGGTTTGGCACGCCGGTGCTCACTCCCTCCGGCTATGTGGACAGCCTGCCGGTCTACGGGCAGACGGTGCAGGGTACCGCCCTGCGCAAGGCGCTGGGGCTGCGCAGTGCCTGCTTTACGGTGGTCTGCCAGAGCGGCACATTCTCCTTTACCACAAGGGGCTACGGGCACGGCGTAGGCATGAGCCAGTGGGGCGCAAAGGCACTGGCGGAGCAGGGTGCAGACTACCGCGCCATTCTGGCGCACTATTACCCCGGCACGGAGCTGCGGGGGTAATAGCCGCGGAACAAAGACGATTTTGAATGGCCTCCGCGCTGCTCTGGCCATATTCAGCGGAAAAATCATTTTAAATTTTGTGGTTCAGAACCGCCTGCGGGCGGTTCTGAACCACTTTTTCACGGAAAGGGGTCGTAACGAAAAGCGGCTGTTATTGTGATACAAATAGGGCTGCTGCACGTTGTTTTGTGCAGCAGCCCCAAATTATTTCTTTTATCAGCCGAACAGCTGTGCAAACCAGCTTACAGTGGTCTCGGCGGCGGTCTCTACCGTGGTCTCCATCTGCTGGACCGTCTGCTGCAGCTTGGTGCCCTCGGCATCCTTGACCGACCAGTAGGTCTGAGTGCTGCTTGCGCTGCCGGACACCGTGAAGTCCGAGGCAAAGCACAGGCTCTCGCCCGTAGAGTCGGTCACCAGCACCATATAGCTGTAGCTGCCCTCCGGCAGCTCCCCGAAGCGAATCTGACTGTCCAGCGTATTCAGAGAGAAAGCGGCGGCGTTTGCCTGCGCCGCCGCACTCTGCACGGTCTGGTCTGCCGCATCCAGAACAGCCACCTGCACGCTGGTCAAGGTAGTGCCGGTAGCGCTGTTAGCCGTACCGGTCAATGCCATGCCGCTGCCGGTGCGGATATTCACCGGGTAGCGCACGCCCTCCAGCCGCAGACCATCGGCCTGTGCCGCCACACTGTTGTGATCTGCAGTGACGTACCAGTAACAGGACGCTCTTGCAATGGACACGCTGGAGCTGGTAATGGGGATGCGGCCGTAGCCGATGTTCCCCGCCGGGTCGGAGCAATAGAAAATACCGTTGGTGTAGTCAGTCAGCAGCACCGCATGGGGCTGAGTACGGTCGTAGAGGACGATGCCCTCCGGGTGCTGCTCCAGCAGGGAGATCAGCACCGCCGTTTTGCTTTGCAGACTGGAGGGCAGGGTGGCGTAGCCCACCTGCATCTCCTTATATGTAAAGCTGTGTGCAAGGCCGTTGGCCCATGCTGTGGAGCGCACACTGTTCTCGGTCACGTTCGTCCAGTCGCTCAGCCCGTCAAAGTAGGCACGGCGGCGCAGCATCATGGCTGCGGAGGCCAGCGTACAGGTGCCGCCCCGGCTCTGCTTGAAGTAGAAACCTGCGTCCACGTTCAGGTCCACTGCCAGTGCAGCGGGCAGACAGGTAAGCAAAAAAGCAAGGCTCAGTGCCAGAGTCAGCAATCTTTTTTTCAGGGCGTGCGGTGCAGTGGTATTCACGGTTCGGTATTTCCTTTCTTATTTCTTTGCGGATCTCATAGGGATCTACCACTATAAAGTATACCAGCCTGTAATCCTTTTGTAAACAATGCTCCGTCTTTTTTCTCAATATCAACACGTTTAGGGGATATCCATTGGTCTCTTTTCACAAATTTTTCTGTAATATTCCACGCATTTGACAAAGTTTCGTCCTACCCACCGCAGAACTATGAAAAGAAATTTCTTTTTGCCTGGCGCGCGAGGGCACAAAAAAGTCCGGTACGCCTGCGCATTCGTCCCGGCATTTCACAAAACAATACCCTTCTGAGCAATGCCGCAGTCAGTTCGTCGTTGTCTGCCGCAAGTTTGGGCAGTAAAGGGCTCCAATTTTTCTAAATTCATATACTAGTATACAAGTTAAGAACGGTCGTCTCCCCTATTTTGTCTTTGTTTATCGGCATTCTGCCCAATAACGCCTTAAAAAGTTTATATCAAACGCCAAAGTTGTTTTGTTTTGCTAAATATTTCTTGTAAAAGTGTGAAATCCATGTTAACTTGAATACAACATTGTGCACGCCTGTACGGACAATCTCGTGTCCGGCAGCGTGTACGGAAAAGGAGAACATCCATGAAAAAAGCAAAGCAACCCATCCGGCGCACTCTGGCCGGGCTGCTGGCAGGTGCGCTGCTGCTGGGCATGACTCCGCTGGCTGCATTTGCAGAGGACAGCACCTCTGCAAACGGCTGGCAGTTCAAGGCCTTCGGCACCTCCTCCGCAGCAGAGGTCAACACCCTTGCAGAGGGTGCAGACATCCACAGCAAGGTCACCCTGAACGCCTGCACCGTGAAGGAGGACGGCACCATCAACAAGAAGGGCGGCAAGTTCGTTGCCGACTCCCCTGCTGACGGTCTTTCCTTCTACTACACCACCATCGACCCCACCAAGGAAAACTTTTATCTGCAAGCCGATGTAACCATCGACTATATCAACCCCGCCCCGGACGGACAGGAGGGCTTTGCGCTGATGCTGCGCGACAGCCTGAGCGGCTCCGGCAGCTACTTCTCTAACCAGATCTCCGTTGCCGGTACCAAGCTCCCGCTGGACGGCGTAGAGATCAAGGACGCCGTGGGTGTGCGCAGCTACACCGGCATCATCTCCAACGAGACCGCCGCCTCCAACGAGGTCAAGGCCACCCGCGCTGCTTTCAGCAGCCAGACCATCAAGCAGGGCGATACCTACCGCGTCAGTCTGGCCAAAACCAGCAACAGCTACGTTGCCACCCAGTATGCCATCCATGCGGACGGCACCACCGGCGCGGTGATTGGCTCTTCTACCCTGTACATCCCGGCAAAGAGCAGCACCGCCACCAGCGTTTCCAAGTACGCTGAGCTGGACGACCCCATGACCGTGCAGGAGGCCAACAAGGCGTATCTGGGCTTTGCAGCTGCCCGCGGCATGAACGTGACCTTCTCCAACATCACCTACACCACCAGTGCATGGAATGCTTCGGAGTGGACCTTGCAGCCCACCAGCTACATTGCTCCGGTGTATCAGATCACCAGCCCCTCCACCTGCACCGGCAGCAGCTATGCGCTGGCTTTCAAGGCCAATGCAGACGGCACCGCCAAGGTGTACGCCAACGGCAAGCTTGTGGACAAGGACCTTGCCGTCAAGGCCGGTGAGACCCTGACCCGCAGCTATACCGTGACCCGCGACACCACCTTCAAGGTCGTCTTCACCCCGGACAAGAACTACGTCATCAGCGCCTTTGAAAAGCTGAGCAGCTACAAGGCCGCCACCATTGAAAAGAAGGTCTCGCTGCGGGCTCTGGGCGCAAACGGTATCATCGTGGTCGCCCCGGACGGCAGCGCAGCCCATAACGGCACCAGCGCTGCGGACGCCGTAGACCTGCAGACCGCGCTGAACTACGCCGCCGCAGGCCAGACCATTCAGCTGGCAGGCGGCACCTACGCCCTGACCGGTGAGTTGAAAGTAGAGCGCGGCCGCGATGGCACCGCTGAGGCTCCCATCACCCTGACCACCGCAGACGGCAGCTACGCCACGCTGGACTTTGGCGGCGTGGGCACCGGCTTCAGCGTCTGGGGCAACTACTGGAACATCAGCAAACTGAACGTCACCAACACCAAAGACGGTGCCAAGGGTATGCAGCTGGCCGGCAGCCATTGCGTGCTGGAGCAGATGAACTTCTACAACAACGGCAACACCGGCTTGCAGGTCTCCGGCCTGTCTACGGACAACAAGGCACTGTGGCCCAGCTACAACACCATCAAGAACTGCACCTCCATGAACAACGCCGACCGTGCCATGGAGGACGCCGACGGCTTTGCCGCCAAGCTGACCACCGGCGAAGGCAACGTGTTTGACGGCTGCATCGCCGCTTACAACGCCGACGACGGCTGGGACCTGTTCGCCAAGGCTGCTACCGGCTCCATCGGTGCCGTTACCATCCAGAACTGCGTTGCCTACAAAAACGGCTACCTGATGCTGGCCGCAGAGCCGGTCAAAAAGCAGCCGCTGCAGTTCCCCACCGTCACCTGTGACGCAAACGGCAACCTGAGCTTTGGCAACGTGGCCGCCACTGTCGAGGCAGGCAACGGCAACGGCTTCAAGATGGGCGGCACCAACCTGCCCGGCAACCACAAGCTGGTAAACTCCATCTCCTACGACAACGCCGCCAAGGGCATCGACTCCAACTCCTGCCCGGACGTGAAGGTGTATAACTCCACCTCCTACAACAACGAGGGCTATAACGTTGCGCTGTACACCGGCAACAAGTCCGCCGTGACCGACTACGCCGCCGACGGTGTCCTCTCCTTCCGTAAGGGCACGGACGGCAAGGAGCAGCTGGCGCTCCAGAGCCAGAGCAGCACCGCCGTCTACGGCCCGGACAACTTCTACTGGGACGCCGAGACCCAGACCAGCCATAACAAATCCACCAACACCGTTACCGTAAAGGAAAGCTGGTTCCAGAGTCTGGATACCTCCGTTGCCCCCACCCGCAACGCAGACGGCAGCATTGATATGCACGGCCTGCTGCTGCTCACCGCCGAGGGTCTGGCTGCCACCGATGCCGGTGCGCGCGGCGCTGTGTGGGGTCAGACAGAGGCACCCAAGGCTACCTTCTGGGTGGTGGGCGACTCCACTGTTTCCCCCTTCAACGACAGCTACTACCTCCCCCGCGAGGGCTACGGCGAGGAGCTTGAAAACTACTTCAATGCCAACGTCTACAATCTGGCCGTTTCCGGTGCATCCAGCAAGGACTTTACCGGCATGGCCAACTACACCACCCTGCTGAAGGGCTCCGATACCGTGCCCGCACTGGGCGATGCCGCCGGGGACAAGTTCCTGGTCATCGGCTTTGGCCACAACGACGAAAAGACCGAGCCTGCCCGCTACACCAACCCCAACGGCGACTACAAGACCGAAGGCTCTTTTGCCAACAGTCTCTACGTCAACTACATCCAGCCCGCACTGGAGCGCGGTGTCACCCCCGTGGTGTGCACCCCCATTGCCCGCCTGACCGAGGCGAACACCAAGGCCAGCTATGACGGCGCTTCCGGCCACAAGACTACCACCGTCACCATCGGTAATGCCGTCTATGAGGGCGGTGACTACGCACAGGCCATCCGGGATATGTGCAGCGAACTGCACCTCATCTGCGTGGACCTGACCGATGCTACCATCAACGAAAACGTTGCTATGGGCAAAAAGGCGCAGTACACCCACAGCTTTACCGGTGCAAAGGCCGATAAGCGCGGCAAGCTCTCCCCCACCGGCCTTGACCTGACCCACACCAACAGCTACGGCGCAAAGCTGAACGCATGGCTCATTGCCCAGCTTACCGCCGACACCCCGCTGGGCGCTTACAACCGGAACAAGGCAAAGCCCACCTACAAGCAGTTCTACGGCGATGCCGCAAACCCGGACTATGTGCCCTCCAGCTACGCCGCACCTACCCAGACCAGCAAGCTGTGGCCTGCCTTTACCGATGCCAACGGCACGGTATGGAACGGCTCTGTCTTCGGCAACGTGGGCGGTGACGACAAGATCTCCGGCGGCGATTTCACCGCCACTGTCGATGGCCAGAACATCACGCTGGGCGTTGCCAACAACCGCGGCAAGATTGCATCCACGGTGGACGGCCTGATGATGTACTACGTCCAGCTGCCCGCCGGCACTAACTTCACCCTGACCGCCAAGGCCACCGTGAATAAGCTTGCCAAGAACAATCAGGTCTCCTTCGGCCTGATGGCGCGTGATGAAATGTACGTTGACACCAGCATCTCCGACCCCATGGGCGATTATGTGGCCGTGGGCACCCGGAATCAGGGCGCTGTCAACTGCTTCGGCCGCAAGAGTGGCGCGCTGTACGACGGCCCCGCCGCGACCGTAAAGTACGGCGTAGGGGATACCGTGGACCTGAAGCTTGTGGGCACTGCCGACGGCTTCACCCTGACCTACGGTGATAATGAGACTGCTTCTGCCGGTTTCGACTACGCCCTGACCGCTGTGGACTCTGATTACATCTATGTCGGCTTCTACGTTGCCCGCAACGCCAACGTCACCTTCAGCGATGTGCAGCTGACCACCAGCGGCGTCTCCGCCGGTTCCCCGCTCAAGGCTGCATGGAACCGTATCGTCAGCATCTTCCCCTTCTGAGTAAGGCAAAAGCTGCTACATAACCATTAAACGCAGAAACCCGGAACCTTTTGAGCCCTTGCGGCTACGATAAGGTTCCGGGTTTTTTGCAATCTTTTTTCAGTGAGCCATCGCCCACCGACCATACTGCTTTTTGTTCAGCTCAGTGCCTGCTGGATCTTGGCAAAGTCCTCCAGCGTCAGGGCTTCCGGGCGGATGCGGGCATCAAAGCCTGCGGCCTCGATGGCAGCAATGACCTTCTCCTTGGGCAGGTTCAGCCCGCCTGCAATGGCATTGGCAGCAGTCTTGCGGCGCTGCCCAAAGGCGGCGCGCACCAGCGCAAAGTAGCCCGCCTCGTCCTCCACCTGCACGGCGGGGGTGGGGCGGATATCCATGCGCACCACGGCGCTGGTCACCTTGGGGGCGGGGTAAAAGCTGCCCGGTGCAGCGGTGAACATCAGCTTGGAGGTGGCGTAGTAGTTCACCGCGCAGCTGATGGCGCTGGAAGCGCGGGTGCCGGGCACAGCAGCCAGACGGTCGGCGGCTTCCTTCTGCACCATAACGGTCAGGCTCTCGATGGGCAGGCGGTCGCCCAGCAGCTTCATCACGATGGGGCTGGTGATGTAGTAGGGCAGGTTTGCGCACACTGCCACCGGCATCCCCGGGAACTCCTCGGCAATGAGGGCTTTCAGGTCCACCTTCAGCACATCCTGTAACACCAGCTTGAAGTTGTCCACCCCGGCCATGGTCTCGGCCAGCAAGGGCGGCAAACGCTCGTCCACCTCGATGGACACCACCTTGGCGGCGCGCTTTGCCAGCTCCTTGGTCAGCACACCGATGCCGGGGCCGATCTCGATGACACCGTAGCGCTTGTCTACCCCGCTGGCATCCACGATCTTGGTGGGGATGCCCGGGTTGATGATAAAGTTCTGCCCAAATCCCTTGGAAAGTGCAAAATCGTATTTTTCGCACAGGGCACGGATCACAGAAAGGTCGGTCAATTCCGGCATAGGGTCAATTCCTTTCTCAGAAAAAGGCTGTTGCAGAACGCAGCAGCCTTTTTGGTGTTTATGGTTCAGGATCGTGGGGTTCACTCCGCTGTGCTCGCAGCCGTTTCCGGCTCAGACGCAGCAGTCTCACCCTCGGCGGGCTCTCCCTCCGCAGCTTCTGCGGGGGCGGTATTGTCTGCTGCGGCAGAGGAAGCAACGCTGTCCGCTGCAGCGGCAGAGCTTGCGCCTGCCAGCGTAGTGGTGCCGCTCAGCTGCTGGGCAGCGCTGACAGCGCGCTGTACCTGCGGGTCTGTCTGGGGGGTGTAGTCGTAGAAGTTCGTCGCTTCCTCTGTGCTCAAAGCGCGCTCCACATCCACCGTCAGGCCGGTGCCGTCAAAGCAGCTGCCGTCGCCGCAGACCAGCTTTGCCACCGTGATGACCACGGCGCTGCCATCCGACAGGCGCTGCGGGCTGCTTTGAATCGTGCCCTTGCCCATGGTGGTGGTACCCACCAGACGGGCACCGTTCATAGTGCGCAGGGTGGCTGCGAACAGCTCGGCTGCGCTGGCGGTGTTGCCGTTGACCAGACAGACCATGGGCAGGCTGACGGCACTTTCGGCATCGCTGCTGCCGATGACGGTGCGGTTGCCGTTTTTATCCTCGGCGTAGGCCACAGTGCCCTCCGGGGCGATCAAGTCAATGCAGTTGACAGCATCTTCCAGAATGCCGCCGCCGTTATCCCGCAGGTCAAACACCAGACTGGCCGCGCCGTTTGCGGTCAGGGTGCGCAGGGCGTAGTCCAGCTCACTGGGGGTAGTGCCGTCGAACTGGCGGATGCGGATATAGCCCACATTGTCCAGCAGCTGGTAATCCACGGTAGTGCTGGTGTAGCCGGAATGGGTCAGCTCAGCCGTTTTACTGGCGGCAGTGCTGTCCAGCCATGTCACGGTAACGGTAGTGCCGGCCTCGCCCTGCAAGGCTTTGTACACAGCATCTGCACCGGATAGGCTCTTGACATCGGTATCGCCCACGGTGGTGATGTAGTCCCCCACGGCGATGCCTGCTTCCTGTGCGGGAGAGCCATCGTAAACACGGGTCACCTTGGCGTAACCGGTCTGGTCGATGCCAAGTTCCACGCCGATGCCCAAAATCTTGCCGCTCTGGATGTTCATCAGTTCGGTGTAGGCGTTGGCGGTGTAGTAGCGGGCGTACTTGTCGCCCGTACCCAGCAGATAACCGGCGGTCAGGCGGTCGTACAGGGTGGCCTCATCGATGGTGTAGTAATCGTTGCTGCGGACGTAGCGGTCCACCTCAGCGATCTTGTTGTACATACTTTCCTTTTCTTTTACGCTGTTGACCGTGCTGTCGAACAGACGCATGGCGATGAGCATCGTGATGGAAAAGGTCACGGTCATGGCAAGGATCACGATAGTGACCGCCATACCCAAAGAAATTTTACGGTTCATGGTTTTTTCCTCCCGGTCAGAGCGGCAACATCATAAGGATGCTGCCCAGCAGCGAGAGTACAAACACCCCTGCCAGAACCAGACAGCCGATGCGCAGCACGCGCTTGCGTTTTTGTTCGTTCATAGATCAACCAGACTCCTTGCGTTGCTTATTAGTTGTGGGGAATGGGGATGCAGCTGCGGGGGTTCACGGCGTTGGCCTTGGAGCCGCCCTTCCACACCTCCAGATGCAGGTGGTTGCCAGTGGAATTGCCGGTGGTGCCCACATAACCGATCAGTTCGCCCTGCTTCACATACTTGCCTGCACTGGTAGCCACCGAGCGCATGTGCGCGTACAGGGTGGTATAGGTATTGCCATCGGACATTTTGCCGTGGTAGATGATAACGTAGTTGCCGTAGCCGCCGGTAGACCAGCCTGCCACCTGCACATAGCCGCTGGCGGCTGCGTAGATAGGCGTGCCGCCGGCTGCCGCAAAGTCGATGCCGGCATGGAGCTTGTTCACGCCGGAGACAGGGTTCTTGCGCCAGCCGTACTCGCTGGAAATGCGACTATAACTCTTCAGCGGGCAGGCAAAACCGCTAAAGCTCAGCTGCGGTTTGCTGGCAGAGGCCGCTGCGATCATCTTCTGGATCTCCTTTTTCACGGCCTCGTAGTTCAACTCGTCGGATTCAATGGCTGCCTGTGCCTTCTGCTGCGCCGCCTGTGCCTCGGCAGCGGAAAGTTTTGCTGCAGAGATGCTGTTGTTCAGCTCGCTCTGCTTGCCCTTCATCTGGGCGTTCTGGCTGTCCAACTCACTCTTCTGGCTTTGCAGCTCTGCCTTTTCGGCTTCCAGACCAGCCTTCTGCTCTTCCAGCGCGGCCTTATCGTCCTCCAGCTCCTGCTTGGCGGACTTCATGTTGTTCATGATCTCGGTGTCCTTGATGGAAATATCCTGCATCACCTCGTTGAAGGTAAGCAGCTCGTACAGGTCGTTCACCGCACTGAGCATGGCCACACTGCCGCCGTCCCGCAGCTCCTGCATGGCAGCCATGTGCTTTTTGAAATCAGCCCACTGACCGTCGATCTCGGTCTGCTTTTCCTCGATCTGGGTCTGCTTGTCCGTGATCTGGGTTTGCATCACACCGATCTGCTGTTCCTTCTCGCCAATGCTGTTCTGCACCGCAGCGATCTGGCCGCCGAGCACACTGATCTGATCCTGCAGAACGGTGACCCGCTCCTTCAGCTCGCTTTCCAGCGCTTTTGCGGCAGATTCCTTCTTTTTGGCGTCCGAAAGCTCCTTTTTGTGCTGGTTGATGGACTGGGAAAGCTTATCCAGCTTGCTCTGCAAGCTGGCCATGCTGGTATTGCTGGTAGCCGCCGAGGCCGGGTACACCGTGGCTGTCAGCAGCAGGCAGACACAGGCCAGCCCAAGGCTGACCGCACGGATCAGCTTGCTGCGGGGGCTTTCCGGCCGGGCGTGCCGGGCGGTATAAGGGCCTGTGAGCCGGAAGGGCTTTGCGTGCATTGCTTTACTCATAAAACGCGGCTCCTTTCGGTCACACATTCAGATGTTTGCGGATAGAGAACATACTGCCCACGCCGCCAACAATGGCGCCGCTGAGCAGGCTTGTTACCACGATGGTCGGCAGCACGTTTGCCACTGGCACCAGTGCGCGGCCCATGAGCATCTGCCAGATGCCGCCCAGACCACCGGCGGCGTTGACCACATAGGTGTAGCAGCCAAGGCTGACCGCTGCGGTCAGGATACCGGAGATCAGACCCATGGTCAGGCCCTCCACAAAGAAAGGCAGGGTGACCATGCGGTTGGTAGCACCCACATACTTCATGATCTCGATCTCGCGGCGGCGGGCAAAAACGCTCAGACGGATGGTGCTGCCCACCGTGATGATGCTGACCACCATCAGCACCAGCACGATCATGCGGCCGCCCTTGGTGACGGCTTTCTGGATCTCCACAAAGATATTGGTCATCTCCACCGGAGCAGTAACGCTGACAACGCCCGGGATGGCCTGCATCTTCACGCTCATGCGCTCCATCTGGGTCAGGTCGCTCAGGGTGACCCGGTAGTTGGCCTTAAAGGGGTTGTCGGTCTCAAATTCATCCCACAGGGAGGAATAATCCTGCATATAACCGCGGTAGGTATCAAGCACGTCCTGCTTGGAAACGTACTGCACCCCGCTGACTCCCGGCATAGCCGAAAGAGTCTCGCCTACCTGTGCGGCGGTGGCATCATCACATTCGGGGTCCAGATAGACCACTGTCTCGTTCTGGCTTCCCAGATAGGCCACCATGCTGCCCACATTCACCTCGGCCAAGCTGGCAAAGATGTTCAGGGTCATACAAACACTCAAAGAAGCGATGCAGGCAATGGTCATAGCCCAGTGCTTGCCCAAGTTGCGCACACCGCGCCGGGTAAGGAAAAAGAAGGTAGAGGGTCGCATCATACGGCAGCCACCTCCTTCTTCGCAGCGGACGCATCGTCCGCATCAAAGGCGGCAACATCCAGCGAAAGATCGTCCTCGGCGGCGGCCACGGGGTCTGCGGGCACGTCCGAGACGATGCGGCCATGGCTCAGGGTGACCACACGCTGATGGAAGCGGTGCACCAGCTCGTGCTCGTGGGTGACCACCAGCACCGTGATGCCCATTTTGCTCACCCGCTCCAGCAGCTGCATCATTTCCAGGCTCAGCTCCGGGTCAATGTTGCCGGTGGGCTCGTCTGCAATGACCAGCTTGGGGTTATGCACCAGCGCACGCGCCACAGCCACACGCTGCTGCTCGCCGCCGGAAAGGGTATCCGGGTAGCACTTGGCCTTATCCTCCAGATGCACCAGCTCCAGAATGTACTCCACGCGGGGACGGATCTCCTTGTGGGGCACGTTGAGCACATGCATGGCAAAGGCCACATTCTCGTACACGGTCATGCTGGGGATCAGCCGGAAGTCCTGAAAGATGATGCCCATCTGACGGCGCAGGTAAGGGATCTTGTGGCGGCGCAGTTTGGCAACGTCCTTACCCAGCACGGTCACCTTGCCGGAGGTAGGCAGTGCCTCCCGCAGAATGAGCTTGAGCAGGGTGGATTTGCCTGCGCCGGAGTGACCCAGCAGAAAGACGAACTCGCCTTCGTCCACATGGAGGTTGATATCCTCCAGCGCAAGGCGGCCACCCTTTTTATATTCTTTGGAAACGTGTTCAAAATCGATCATGGAATCGTATTAGCTCCTGACATCAAGATTTTTGACGGTCAAGACAGCCCGTCCGCAGCTAACACTGCAAAAAGAACCGGCCAGCATCGGTTTCGAGCGGCCGGTTCGGCGCCGGCGGGGCAAAGCCCGCACAGCGGAATATCAGTATTTGGCCGGGTTGTTGGACAGGTACTTCTTTACCATCAGCGCTACCTTAAAGACGATAGCGTCGTCGAACTCACGCAGATCCAGGCCGGTCAGTTTCTTGATCTTTTCCAGACGATACACCAGCGTATTGCGGTGCACAAACAGGCCGCGGCTGGTCTCGGACACATTCAGGTTGTTCTCGAAGAAGCGCTGGATGGTGAACAGGGTCTCCTGATCCAGACTTTCAATGCTGCCCTGCTTGAACACCTCGCGCAGGAACATCTCGCACACGGTGGTGGGCAGCTGGTAGATCAGACGAGCAATGCCCAGGTTATCGTAGCGGATGATCTGCTTTTCGGTATCGAACACCTTGCTCACTTCCATGGCGATCTGGGCTTCCTTAAAGGAGGTAGCCAGATCCTTCACGTTGGCAATGGGGGTACCAATGCCAACCACGGCCTTGATGTAGTGCTCGCCGGAGAGGGTATCCACGATGCTGGCAGCCAGCTTTTCCATATCGGTGCGGTCGATGCCCTTGCGGATCTCCTTGACCAGCACGGTGTCGG